>Ga0209087_1000003_pt1 | contig 229298 bp, 261 predicted proteins | sample S_130805_EF_Meta_FD_187321 | JGI IMG/M metagenome (GOLD analysis project Ga0209087, IMG submission 187321) | Freshwater microbial communities from Lake Simoncouche, Canada to study carbon cycling - S_130805_EF_MetaG (SPAdes) (version 2) | ecosystem: Environmental > Aquatic > Freshwater > Lake ... | reverse complement strand
GGATATACTCATCGTGGAGGTTCAACATTCAAGATTGGAGACAGATTGTTTGATGCTGAATATATGCCAGTTGTTGATGATTACGATAGAAAAGAGTTTGAGAAGTATTGGGAAAAATATGGTAAGTCATACTCAAAGGCTGACGACTTTGATAAAAAATCTATTTATGGTGATGGAATCAAGGCGGTAATACCGTTTAACCGTAGAGGTAAACAAGTCATTAAAGATTGGGACCAAGCAAGACAAGCCGCGATTAACATATCAAAAGATTTATCATAATGACAGGTAAAGTATATAAAACAACAAAGGGTTGGTTCATTGAAACTAAAAACAATGAAATCATACCGGTACATCCAAAAAGTGAATTGGATGAAATGAATAGTGGTAATAAAGTTGACTTTGATATTGTTGAAGAAGATAATAATGGAATGGGTTATACTGAGACATATGAGATAATTAAATACGCAAAAATACTATGAAAATAATACCATTCTTTGATTTGACTTGGAGTAACGACTTCAAACAAGTTGGATTAATCCCAACAATCTTTGTAACTAAAAGCTACGGAAACCGATATAACCTATGTGTAAACTTTTTATGTTTTGATTTTGGACTATGGATACTGATAAGAAAATAAGAGTTATTGAAGATTTAAGTAAGTATGAAAATTACCTTACTATTGGTAAACTTAAAAAGTTTTTAGAGGAACATCCCGAACTACCTGATGACGCTTTGGTTCTAACACAACGAGTGGAAGATAAGTACTATGAAAAGAATGGTTGGGGAGTTGTCTTAAAAGAAAGCGCTTGGTATGAAACAGAACAAGAACAATATCATCCTGCTTGGTGTTGTTTGAAGTATAACAATGATGACAATCTTTATTTGGATTTACATTATTAATTCGTATATTTGCACTATGAAAACACTAATACTATTAAGAGGGTTACCTGGCTCGGGTAAATCAACATTAGCTAAAATGTTGGTTGGTGACAAAGAATATCGTCACAAAGAGGCGGATATGTTCTTTGTTGACCGTGATGGTAACTATGAGTTTAAACCATCAAAAATCAAAGATGCTCATAGGTGGTGTCAAGAGGAAGTTGAATTCCTAATGAAATACGAACACTCACCAGTTGTGGTATCTAATACTTTCACACAAGAATGGGAGATGGATGCCTACTATGAGTTGGCTAAAAAGCATGGGTACCAAGTTCATTCAATTGTTGTTGAGAATCGTCACGAAGGTGAGAATGTTCACGGAGTTCCTGCTGATAAGTTGGAGATAATGCGAAATCGTTTTGAAATAAAAATTTAAAAAATATTTGGTATTTATAAAAAACGCAGTATATTTGTACTGTGAATCTCGGATGAAAATGACAGCACTTGAACGAATTGAGTCAGGTCCTTAATACATCGAAAGGTGGTGTCCGAGTGGGTAAGTTGGTCTAACCCTACCAACCGTATCAGAACGAAAAACTGAAACCCTCACAGAAATGTGGGGGTTTTTAATTTTTTGGGTTTGGGTATAATCTTAATTTTGATTGAGATTTCTTACCGTAGAACTCAACTCCCTTGATTTGAGTTACAAGTGTTAATACGTATCTTGGGGAGTTACCATATTGTTTATCAAACTTAACAATAATATGGTAGTTAGAACCATCGGCAGATGAAATCTCAACAACATCACCATCTTTAATCCTACCGATTAATATTTGTTCGGCTAACTTATTTCGGTTATTGTAAATTAAATCAATACCTTCTAATGGTGATGGGTTAGTTATTTTCGGGTCGTAATGTTTACCCTTTTCTTTATATTCAGGGTCTGATAACCTATGTAAACGATTAATAAAATGGTTTTTTGGGTTTATTAAGAATTCAACAGTTCTATCTTGTCCTGTTCTTTTATCTTTAAAGTTACCAACAAATGGGCTAATTCGTTTTAAACGTCTATTAACAATTTCTCTTGATATGTTTAATTCAACTGGGTCAATATGTTCACTGATTAAATCATTTACTGACCCTATTACTCTAATGGTTGTTTTTGAGTCTGTAAATTCTTTTAGTAACTTTCTAATTAATTTTTCCATTCAAGTATAAATATTTATGATTTAATTTGGTGGAGTAAATATTCCACCATATATTTGTAGAACCAAAATGACACCACAACCTTTAAAACATAGAATGATGAAAACTATTGAAGTAACAATGCAAGAGATATGGATGGCGACTCGTCCAATTGTTCAAAAGAGTAAGAAGGACTATACTCGTAAACGTAAACATAAGAACCAATCTTGGAATAAGAATGACTAATTAGTTCATTACACAAACCCCTCACTTTTGAGGGGTTTTTTTATTTAATAAAGGTATTTATGAAATATGACGAAAAATACAAAAATCTATTTACTTCTATCTATTATCATGATGTCTGTTTTCTTTTTTGTTAAAACATCGGTTTTACTTGAGATAACTGAATCGTCAAGATTTACAAGAGGACTTGAATATATTTGTTTTATTTTGTTAATTCCTATATCAATATTAATGATTAAAGACTTTATCAAATCTAATAAAAATTCAATATCTAAAGAATCTGTAGATAAACTAATTAAATTAGAAAATGAACTTACTAATAGAATGACCGCTATCAATAAATCTAATGCGGTTATTGAATTTGATTTAGAAGGTAATATTATTTTTGCCAATGATTTGTTTATAAAAACTATGGGATATCCATCACAGGATGAAATAGCTGGAAAACATCACAGAATTTTTGTGGAAGATGATTATGAGAAAAGTGAGGATTATTGTCTTTTTTGGGAAAAATTAAGAAGTGGTGTATTATTTTCAGGGGAAATTGTTAGAGTTAAAAAAGATGGGTCTTTGGTTTATTTACAGGCAACTTACAATCCTATTTTTGATACTGATGGTAAGATTTATCGTATTATGAAAATTGCTATTGATATCACAAATTCTTACGAACAGAAGAAAGAGATTGAAAAGAAAAATACCTATTTAGAACATGCTGCTAAGATATTGAGACACGATATGCATTCAGGTATTAACACTTACATGCCAAGAGGTATTAACTCATTAGAAAGAAGATTAACGCAAGAAGATATTACTAATCTTAAAATTGATGCCCCACTTAAAATGATTAAGGAGGGACTTAAACATTCACAAAAAGTTTATAAAGGTGTTTATGAGTTCACCAATCTTGTTAAAAAAGATGTTGTATTGAATAAAGCTGAATGTAACATCAAGGACATCCTCAAGGACTATTTGTCCGCGACCGCTTATATCAGTCAGGTAATATTAGATGATAACCTACCGACGATTGAATTGAATGAACCATTGTTCTGTACTGCGGTGGATAACCTAATTAGAAATGGTTTAAAGTATAACGACTCTGAAACAAAGTTTGTTGAGATATATTCTGAAGATAATTTAATTTTCATACAAGATAATGGTAGAGGAATTACCCAAGATGACTTTAATTATTTATGTAAACCTTATACAAGAAAGGAAGGGCAGAAAGAAGCTGGCACTGGTTTGGGATTAAATATTTGTGTGGCAATTTTGGAAGAACACGGGTTTCAAATTACTTGTGAGAAAAATGAGATTGGTACTAAAATGAAAATAAAAATAAAATAAAGAAAAAACATGATTGATTCAATTTTGTTAGTGGATGATGAGGATTTGTTCCACTTGGTTTTTGAGGACAGTTGTTCCTTGTTAGACATTACATTGTCATTAAAGAGTTTGAATAGCTCTGATGAGGCGGCTAAATTATTTGCTGACTGGCAAAAAAATTCAGATGGAAAACCTGAGTGTGTGTTTGTTGATTTAAATATTATAGGTTCATCATTTGATGGTATTGAACTTATCCGTAAGGTTAATTTTGAATATGGTAATCACGTAGTGATTGGTATTATATCTTCAAGTAACGAACCTGAAGAACAGGCTAAGGCAATTCAAGCTGGTGCTCAGTTTTGGATTATTAAATCAGATGACATTGAACCAAGATTAGAAGAGTTTAGAAAAGATTACGAAGGATATAAAAACAGAACCGCACCATTCAAAGTTTATAAATGATTGTTTTAGATAAAGATACAAAGAAAATATTGATGGAAACCTTGAAGACCAAGAACATTGGTCTTGAAGGTAACATTACTAAATTAATAGATGCTCAAGACGACGAAGAGTTTAAAGAGTATCTTAAAACTTGTATTGAAAAAGATATATCGTCAAGACGGAAACGTTTAGAGATAACTAAACAAGTTCAGGTTCAGAACAAAGATTTAACCACACTCAACGAGGAGAACCAAAGAATGATGGAAGAACTCCAAGAAACATTAAAAAATGTTGAGGAGTCAAAACTAACAGTTGAAGTTCAAAACAGAGAACTAAATGAATGGAAACAGGAGAATTTAAGATTAACTGAAGAACTTCAACAAGAGATGGTTAAATCAGAACAAGCCAGAGTTGCTGCGGAAAACGCAAAGAATGAAGCTGAAAATAATTTAGATTTAATTCAAAAGAAAACTCAATTTGAGTTGATTAACAATATTGTTAGAGTTGCTCTTTATGTAATCATTGGTGTTGGAACTATAACTACTGGAATATATGTTTATTCTATGACAATAGGGATGGATACAGACATCATCGGCTCCACTTGGAGTAATATGTTTGGTATCCTGTTAACAAACAGTTTTAGTATCGTGGGAACAATACTTGGGGTGAAGTATGGTGCGAGTCCTAACAAAGATGATAAATAAAAAATAAAAATTAAAAAAATGAGTAGATTAAAAAGAATGTTATTCGGAGAAACCCCTTATGTGAAGGTGGAAGATAAAAATCGTTTCTATTACATGCTCCAACAGATGCAAACAAATAGATGGAAGATTACAGGAATTGTATTGTTCTTGTTCTTCTTTATCATATTTGGTATCAACATGGCGGTAATGTTTAATATTGATATTGCGGAAAACTGGAAGGAGATGTTATTAATCCTTTTGGGAGCATTCGTTGGTAATTTGAACAAAGTAGTTGATTATTGGTTTAACTCTGAAGACAGAGATAAGATGTTAATTCAAAAAGTTGATGAAGAAGACGGAAGTAGTTTATCTAATGTAAGTGAGTTCCCAACAACTCCAAGACCACCACAACCACCAATCGTTGTAGTTACACAAGTTAAAGAAGAAACTCCTGAAGTTGTAGAAGAAACCACAACTTATACTGAACCTGAAGTATATGAGGACCCAATCGTTGAGGAATACCCAACAGAGGAACCGACACAAGAAGGTGAAGAAAATATATAACAAATAAGGATTGTTGAAAACCCCACTTGAAAAGGTGGGGTTTTTTATTTATATTAGCGTTATGGAAAATAATAAAGACAGAAAATATTTGGGATATTTGATATGGTTAGTATTCGTACTGCTTACGACTCATATAATTTTTAAGATAAGAAATGATATCCAAGAAAGAAACCAACAACTTGAAAAACAAAAGAATGAATTAAAAATTCAAAAAAATGTAGATGATACAGTTGTTTGTGATACAATGATTAGTCAACAAACTGAATCTAAACCTTGGCCAATTAGAGTCCAAAGTGTTGAAAAATCAGATGAAAAGAACACACCTAAATGGCAAGTCATTGCTGAGAATGGTATAATGTATTATACCAATAAAAAACCAAAGGTTGGTGATATTGCTTTCTATCTAAACGATAATGATGAGATAACTGACAAGTATGGAAATGGAGTGGAAAGAACAAGATAAGAATGATTTCATTGCTTTATATAAGAATTACATTCTTCGTGTAGAACAAATGGGTCCGCAGAAATGGTGGTGGGCTGTTTATAAAGATAACGAAGATTTATGTTATGATAACCCATTTACAAGAAATGCTGAATATGGAAAAAAACTCGCTGAAGAGTGCGTCAGAGAAGACGAAACAAATGGTTAGATTCCCAAATGAAAGTATTCCATTTGAAATTGAATTAGATATGAATGAGTTTCATCTTGAGAAAGATTTTGGAGATGAACTATTTGGGTATTGGAGAGGTGTATACATATCAATAAAAAAATGAAGAAATATATCCACGTAAACCAACACAAGATAAGGTCCAACAAGAAGAATAACGAGTTAGAACCTGTTATAACCATTAAAGAAGGTAGAAAGAATACTTACTGTTCTGAAGTGGAAATCTTGGGACCTAGTCGTGTTGTGTATGGTGGTAATGAAAAGACATTACTATCTTGTGGTGCTCGTGTGATAATTGAAACTGAATCTGAAATAAACATAATACGATGAATAGAAAAACTAATGAAACTGATTTGACAGGTTTGGTAATAATGATTATTATTTTTACAATTACACTTTTTGTAACTTTATTCTCAGTTTAATATGGCAACACTTGAATCACAATATTGGAACTTTTTAGAAAAGAATCCATCATCTACTCTTACATTTGAGGAGTGGAAACAAAAATGGGCTGATGATATGGGACCCATATTTGAGAAATTAAATAATCCACCAATTGAATGGAACCTATATCAGAGATATGCTGATAGTTTCATAGGTCACGAAGACATCCCAAGTTTTGAATGGTTTAAACACGAACTGGAACACAACGAAGAGTTCAGGGGGAAGTATGGGGATGTTGATTCTGTATATTGTCCTGTATGTTCGGGATGTGGTGAAGATGGTTGTTGTAATGCAACAATGTGTAAAATGAGTCCTGATGGGAGTTATTGTGAATCTTACTTAAAAGATTTGAAGGTTTCCTACAAAATGGACGAGTGGTTTATGTTGAACTTGTACGAATCATTGACCGAAGAACAACGGAAACAATACGATGAAGCTTACGAACAAATATTAGATGAGGTATATGGAAAAAATTGATAAACTACACGAAGAACTTGAGAACTTTGAAATGGTTCGTTATAGAATGGAGGCTGAAGGTTTCCATTATTGTTTCAAAAACTATTCATCATTCAAAGAAGTTGAGGATGAAAAGTTCCACGAATTGAGAAGAAAGTATTTGGAGATATCTAACGAGCTTGAGGAGTATGTCCATTCAAAGATTAACACATTACGAGATGAAATTGATGGATTGGAAGACATCATTTAAAATAGCTATACTACACCCATTCCAAATTGTGTGGAGTTTCTTTGACAACGACGCTCACCGTATTGTAAGTAAAAGAGGACAAGAAATATTAAATAAGGAAAATGAATAAATTAGACCAACAATACCAAACATTACTCCAAACCATTTTAGATTTTGGGGTGGAGAAGAAAGACCGAACTGGTACAGGAACCAAATCAATTTTTGGTTATACCATTCGTCATAATATGAAAGATGGTTTTCCACTCCTCACAACCAAGAAGATGGCTTGGAAAACTATGGTAACTGAATTACTATGGTTTTTAAGAGGTGACACCAACATCAAATACCTTGTTGATAACAATTGTCATATTTGGGATGGTGACGCTTATAAGAGGTATTCGGTTATTGCTGGAGTATCAACCCAAGTTGAGACATTAACACAAGAAGAATTCATCAACAAAATCAAAACAGATGATGAGTTTGCTAAGAAGTGGGGTGAATTAGGTCCAATTTATGGTAAGCAATGGAGAAGGTGGCATACAGGTTGGGATGTAGTTGAAGATAAGAGTAAAGAGGCTGGCGTAAGAAGGATTGAGTATGGGATAGACCAAATCGCAAACCTAATCAACGACCTTAAAACAAATCCAGACTCAAGACGATTAATGGTTAATGCTTGGAATGTAGGTGAGATAGACCAAATGGTTCTTCCACCTTGTCATTATGGATTTCAAGTTTATACAAGAGAGTTGAGTTTGGAGGAAAGATTATTATTGGCAGATAAAATTTGTAAAGAAATTAGACAAGATTTATATACATACTCTTTCAATAACCCAATATATACTGGCGGTATAGACCAAAGACCAGATGATGTAGAAAGACATCATTTACTAAATGACTTAAACATTCCAACAAGAGCAATCTCTTTAATGTGGAATCAACGTTCAGTAGATACATTCTTGGGTTTACCATTCAACATTGCAAGTTATGGTTTGTTATTAACTATGATTGCAGATGAAATGAATATGGTACCTGATGAATTGATTGGTAACTTGGGTGACACTCACATTTACCTAAATCATATTGAACAAGCAAAAGAACAGATTGGTAGAGAACCATTTCCACTTCCTAAAGTAATAGTTCAAGATGGAATATTCTGTAGTTCAGTCAGTGATGTTATTTTGGAAAACTACCAATCACAACCATCAATTAAGGCACCGTTAAGTAATTAATTATGGATAACTTTAAACACATATTAAATCGTATTAAAACCCAATTGGATGAAGTTAATTACGACAACGGAGATGTCTCAGATATTGGAAATGAAATAGGTATTGTCTTGGGTGAGTTTATAACAACTGAAAGTGAATTAAAAGATTTCATACACGGAATAAGACATGGAATGTCATTAACAAATGGAACACACTGATGATTTATGGTGTCAGCATTCTGATTTACCAAGCGTAATGTCTTACGATATGCCAAAAGAAAAAAAATACCCCGATAACGTTGTATGGAGTGAAGAACGTGGATACTACGCTCACCTACTACCATACGCAACAAATGTCGGAGCTCCTGTGATTATTCCTGATAATATATCAACTTGGAAGAACGAGAAGATACTAAAGACAAACCATTACTTCAATAAAAAGTATGAGGAAATAAAGGAACAGTATAACAAATTAGTTGAAGAGTTTGAATGGAACCAAATGGTTTATTCTGCAAATTATAACTTTCAACCCATCATTGGTGAAAAATATTACTTGTATCGTAGAAACAATGGTGAAACTTTCTTATCATTAATAAAACCAACAGAATGGAAACAAGAGTTCATCGGAGAATTTGAGTTAGATTCTGATAATAAGTGGAAAAAATGTCAAAATTAAACGAAAACATTGAATTATTTAAGTGTTATGTAAGAGCGTCACACTTTACAAAAAATGAAGAAGATAAGGACACTTATCACAAAGCTTATGCATTTGCTCTTCAATCATTGGCTGGTAAGATATTAACATTTCACGTAATGACTGATTATGGAATGTTGAGGTCAAGAGTTCCTATATCTGAAATTTTTATAGAAATACCTAAAAATGATATTCCATTTGATTTTAAACAATTATGGGATTGTTTTTCTGAAAATGTAAGTGTAATTACCTATGATTATCTTTATGAAAAAAGATGCCAGGTTGTTTTAAAAGACGGGTCAAAAGTATGGGCGACTTATCTAATGACTGTTGATTGGTATAGAAATCCATATTCTGATGAACCTTCTGATTATAAATGTGGGCACATACTAATTGCTGATGATGGTTATTTACTTTGTCAACCTAACAACAGAATATATTGGAAGGATTCTAACTGGGTAACTAAACCATTTCCAATGGAACCATCAACTTTAAAGGTTGATACACATATTGAATCAGTTGAAGCTCAATCTGATAAATGGGTGTCTGAAGATTCAAATAACTATTATTACGAAATAAAAAACATAGAGAATGGAAAATAATAATTGGGAAGTAAAATGGGTGACAAACGAAATTGCCCGAGGTCTTGATTACTGGTCAAGACAAGAGAACGAGAGTATGTCGTTGTATAAAGTTGAGGTTGGAGGTAAAACAATTTCAATGGACGAAACTATGACAATCACTCCAATCACTTTAAATGATAAAAGAATAAAAATTACTGTTACAGAGGAATGAAAGGGATTGTACTAGCAGGGGGTTCAGGAACGAGATTACATCCGCTTACATTATCGGTAACCAAACAATTGTTACCTGTGTATGATAAGCCGATGATTTACTATCCGTTGGCGACATTGATGTCTATGGGTATAAATGATATTCTTATCATATCTACACCACAAGATGAACCATTGTTCCAAAATCTATTGGGTGATGGAAGTCAGTGGGGAATTAATTTAAATTATGAAATTCAGGAGAAACCAAATGGACTTGCTGAGGCGTTTATTATCGGTGAGAAGTTCATTGGTAATGATTCTGTTTGTTTAGTTCTTGGAGATAATATCTTCTATGGTATTGATACTGATAAGGTTAAGGAACAGATTGAGAATTTGAAAGGTGGATTGGTGTTCGGTTATCAGGTTAATGACCCTGAAAGATATGGTGTGTTGTCTTTTGATAAGAAAGGTAATGTCATAGGTATTCAAGAGAAACCCAAGAAACCAAAGTCAAACTATGCGGTACCTGGTTTATATTTCTTTGATAATTCTGTAATTAAAGTTGCATATAATGTTAAACCATCTGATAGAGGGGAACTTGAAATCACTGATGTAATTCAATATTATATGGATAACAGTTCACTTAAAGTTCATAAGTTACCACGAGGTGTTGCTTGGCTTGATACAGGGACATTCGAGTCATTAAATCAGGCGGGACAATATGTTGAGACCATTCAGGAGAGACAAGGTCTAATGGTAGGATGTATTGAAGAAATTGCTTATCAAAACGAGTGGATTAACTCTGAAAAATTGGAGTTGATTTCTGAAAAATATAAAAAGAATTCTTACGGAAAATATTTGAAAAAGATAATATCTAATATTGAATAAACTAAGGATGTTACTATATTTTATCTATGAAAATTTTTGGTTTTGATATCGGTAATCACGAAGTAAATTCTTACTTAAAGTCAGTATGGACTGACGAGACAATGCAATCTAACAGCTACAGACACTTGGGGTTTTTTACCTCACGTCATTTGAGTAGTATCTTCCGTAGTAAAAAGGAAGATGGTAAAAAAATGAGGTCCACCACATATAGTTTTGGTGTTGATTTAATTTGGGTTAGATATTGGATTGCGTTTAACATTGCTTCGGAGTACGTATACCAATCCACACCAAAAAGAAAGAATAAAGGTAAAACAAAAGATTTTGATTTTTATAATGATTAATTATGAATAATGAAGAATTGGTGGAAGAACTATTATGGGCTTCTCATAAAAAGGGTATTGGTAATGAAGTTTTAGATAAGGCGAAAGAGATTCAAACCTCAATAAGAATACCTTGGGTTGATTGTGTACAAAGGGCATACATGGAATTGGATGTGGATAACTATGAAATGGATTGATTAAAAATATGATATACAAATTAGAATATATTTGGTTAGACGGATATACACCTGAACCAAACATCAGAAGTAAAACAAAGATTTATAATTCAGAATCTGAACCAAACTTAGAAGACTTACCAATTTGGAGTTTTGACGGTTCGTCAACTAAACAAGCTGAGGGTAAATACTCTGACTGTATGTTGAAACCTGTTAAGATGATTCAGGACCCACAAAGAAAAAATGGTTATTTAGTTCTTTGTGAAGTATTAAATCCCGATTTGACACCTCACTCATCAAATCACAGAGCTCAATTAAAAGATGACTCAAATACTTGGATTGGATTTGAACAGGAATATTTCATTTATGATGGAGAGTTACCTGTTGGACATAAAAAGGAACTTATGAAACCACAAGGTGAGTATTATTGTGGGATTGGTAATGGTAATGTTTCAGGAAGAAACATTGTTGAACATCATTTGGATGTTTGTCTATCTTCAGGTCTTAATTTAACAGGTATAAATGCTGAGGTTGCACTTGGACAGTGGGAATTCCAAGTTATGGGAAAAGGAATATTAGATTCTTGTGACCAACTTATTCTTTGTCGTTTCTTATTACAACGATTAGGTGAGACTTACGGTGTGAAAATCAATTACCACCCAAAACCACTTCACGGAGATTGGAATGGTTCAGGACTACACACAAACTTCTCAACCAAGTATATGAGAGAAGTTGGAGGTAAACCTTACTTTGATATGTTATTCTTTGCAATGGAACAAAACCACTCAAAACACATTGAGAACTACGGTTCAGATAATCAAATGAGATTAACTGGTGAACACGAAACACAATCTATTGATAAATTCAGTTGGGGTGTGAGTGACAGAGGAGCATCAATTAGAGTACCACAAACTACTGAGAAAAGTAATTGGAAGGGTTATATTGAAGATAGAAGACCTGCATCAAACGCCAATCCATATTTAATTGTGAAATCGATTTCAGAAACTGTTAATATGGTTGAGATGAATTTTAAAATGGTTAATGTGTAATGGAGTTAATAACGACAACAATAATGAAAAAATCTGACGAGGGTGTTCACGGTAACATTTTTGGAGGAACTTTGATGTCTCTAATTGATGACTCGGCTGCATCATATGCTGCACAGATATGTGACACTTCAAGAATAGTGACAATTAAGATTGACGAGTTATTATTTAAGAGTCCTGTTAAAGTTGGTAGTTTACTTAAAATTTATGGTAAAGTTGAAAAGTTCGGGACCACCTCAATCAAATTGTATATTGAGGTACGTAAACATAATGTTCATACTGGTAAACAAGATGCTGTAACACAAACATTTATCACATTTGTGAGGATTGATGGGGATGGTAAAGCGATACCAATCCACGAGTACGTTAAAGTGAGGTATTATGACAGGATGGAAAAATTTGGTAGAGGTCTTTTATCTTTAGAAGAGAAAGAAAAAGTTTAAAATATGACACTTGAAAAAAATGAATTATTTTTTTTGAAATGTGTTAAAGAAAAGGTTTTAGAAAAACACAATCTACCTTACCAATGTTTGTCAATTGAATTTCATGATGATAGTTTATATAAACTATATTTTATTATGAAAAACTTCCCAATGGAAGTATATCTATATCGATATGACATTATTGATGAAATTGAAAGCTTGATTAAATTTTATTGTAAGGTGACAACTAATAAAAAAATAATGCATATGAAAGTTTACGTTGATTACAGAAGTCCTAAAGGTAATCTTTTAAATTTTGTAATATAGTTTGATATAAACTTAGACCGTAAAATCTAAATATATCTCATCAAATTGATATCCTAAAGAATTAATCATTGAAGAAATTAAATCCTTTAGAAATTTCTTTAACCTACCAAGACGACCATCCTTAACTTCCAATTTAACATGGATATAAATGTTACCAAACACTATTTTGTTAGAATATGATTTAGGTAGACAATCGATTTTTACTATTTCGTATTTTGGTAATGGAAATCCATGATTTAATTCATAAGACTTTAAGTATTTACCTTCAATCTTTTTAATACTATTAATAAAAAATTCACCGTATGTCATATATTTTAAATACTAATTGTTTTATAAATATTTATAATCAATGAGACACAACAAAGAAACTCAAATTATTAATCATTTATTAGAAACATTCTCACCGAAAGAATTTTCAAATTTTAATCTATACCAAGAGTTAGGTGTATATACGTTAACTTTTGAGACAATTGACGACTTTAAAAATTCAACTAAAAGAGTTAAAAATCTTATTAATTTTATTAATGAAAATTGGTATAACATAGGTAATAAAGATTTTGAATTTATACCTGTGTTAATTGATAAGGATATTATAAACGAAAATCATGATAAAGTAAGTGATGAAGAAATAAGTAATAAAATATCAATTATAAACCGCAAAATTGACAGTTACCTCAAGTCAAAGTATCCTTGGTGGGGAAACAGTTATATTACATCATTTGAAGAAGCGACTCATAATAATAAATTAACTTTAATTATTGAAATTGATTTAGAATTAGATAAAAAATGGGTTGATAGAAGAATATTAAAGATTTATGGTAGTGAAAGTAATCCTGAAGGATTTTATGACGAATTAGTTTTAAGTGATTTATTTACAACTAAAGAATATAAAAAAATTGAAGAAAATATTGAAAACCTATTCACTGCAGTTTTCGGTAAAAAATTAAACTATACTGAATTTATAATTAACTGTAACATTGATTATGAACCAATTCATGAACAATTGACTAATGATTATAAAAATTTAGAAACTAATTTACGTAAATATAAAAACGTCCAAATAGACCCTAAATCAGTATCACCTAGCAAAAATTTCCCATTATCTAAGTTTCAAAATAATTTAACTCCTGTTGATGAATTTATAAAAGAATTACAGAATACGGGATTTAAGTTTAAAAATTATTATATTAAAGATATGGAAAGTGGTATGGGATTTAATATTTTCCCAATATCCTACACAAATGGTAAATTAAATATGTCTTTTGAACCACTCTCACCCAATAAAAATGTTATGGTAACGTTTAAAAGTAATTTTTAATATTTATTATTTAAATAAAAGAATGAGGCAAATTATAAAAAAGATACTAAAAGAAGAAGTTTTATTAAAGGAAGCAATTGAACATTTTGGTAGGTCATATTCTTATAAAGATATGAAATCAACAAGTTATAATGGTAATAATTATACTTGGTTTAATAAAATAAATGAGATTCCTTCTGAAGGTAAATTATTTGATTTTAGTGATGATGCCTTTGAGCCAGAGATGGTAGTATTTACAAAGTTAGAAGGTAAGAATGGTAATTTTATTTTTAACAGCTCAGACTTAAAACCAAATAAAAATGGGGATGGATTAAGTATACTGACTTCTAAATTAGTTAAAAAGTATCCTGATATATCTAAAAATTCTGAAAATATTGATTATGTTCAGGTTGCAATGAAGATTAAAAAGGACACTGCTAAAAGATACCAAAAGAAAATTAGACAAATATTTAGAGAAATATTCACACCATTAAATTTGTATGGTGTGTCAGATTCTTCACCTGACTGTGAAACAAATGAAGGAGTTATAAATTTCAAAGGAATTAATTATGGTAGAGATAATAAATTAGTTTCTAATTGGTCTGTATTAAACTATTTCGATACTAATTCAGGTGTTATAGAATACCTTCTTGAAAAATTTATGGAATCAGATGAAGGAAAACAAGTAGGTAAAGTAACAGATTTAAATTTCGACACTACTGTTAATAAATTCGTTAAATGGTTGTATACTAATAAGGATAGTTTATTTAATCCTAAGTCAAAAGTTTTAGATGACCTTGAAGAAATAAATTTAAGGACTATTAAAATAGGTGTACAAAATGAGCAAAGAGCAATCCCTGTTCTATTTAAATTACATAATATAGATGATAGTGGGATAACTCAGTATTGTCCTGGTTCAAAACAGGATACCTTATATGGAAGGGATTTTAAAATTAATACGGAAGAAAACTTACATTATCAAATAAAACCATTAAGAGGTTTGGTTAAAGTTGAGGGTGACAATTATATAATTAGAACATCTAATTTTAAGAAATACGGTAATACAGTCCAAAGGTTAATGTTCATCTCGGATAATAACTATTATGTCTTTAATAATGGAAACTACACTATAAATAACTATGGTGACGTTGTTACTTTTACTGAAAAGCCAATCGCTGAAGGTAAAATATAAATTCTCAAATATTTATTAGTATGAGTCTGTTTAGCCAACTAAATAGAATTAAAGAGATAATGTTAGAATCTGAATCTAACGTTAAAATTTTTAAGTCTTTAAATTCTGACGGTGTTCACTTCAAAGTTGGTGACAGTAATAAAACGTATGGAAGTTGTTCATTAAAGGATTTTGAAAATGCTTTAGAGTCTGAATTATTCCTTACATTTTTTAATACTGACAAATTCAATAACAAAAATTCATACTATCTCGAAAATTTAGAGATAACCCCCAATTACAGGGGTAAGGGTTACTCCCATAAACTTTTAGATTCATGTAAACAGGAAAGCGTAAAAAACAAAAAAAAATTCATCATCATTATTGTTGATAATGATAATTTGGTGGCTAAGAACCTTTATGACAAACAAGGTTTTGTTAAGTCTGAAAGTAGTGGTAATAAATCATTATATTACTTAAAGACATAATCCTTTTTAAAAACAAAAAAATGAAGACGGTAGGAAATGAAGTTGATAAGATAAGAAAAATAATGGGATTTATTTTAGAATCAAAAAAAATAGATAGACCTTATTCTGAAAAAAACAAAGTTAATTATAACAAAATGAAACATTCTGATGATTATGTTGAACATCCTGATTTTAATCAAAAATTTGATTATATCGAGGAGATTGACCAAATTATAGAAAAATGGTCAGAGAAGTATAAAATGAGTATAGACTGTGATAACCCTAAAGGATTCTCCCAAAGAGCTCACTGTAAAGGTAAGAGTGGTAGAAGAAAAAAATAAATATTAAATCCCCCATTAATGGGGGATTTTTTTATTATAAACTATATACCTGTTTGTATTTGTTACCTAACAATTGTAAAGCTTTCTCGATTGCTGAGGACTTACTCTTCAACCCATTACCAACTATTTTCTTTGAATGGTAGATTATGAACTCACTAGAAACTACTTCACCTATTAACCATTTACTTTTACTTTCTTTTGCTGGTTTAAGAGTGTCTTTAATGTAGATGTCATAAAATCCAACTTTACAAACATAACGACCTTTTGATGTTTTTTTTCCCATTTTTAAATGTTTTAAATATTAATAATGTTCAAATATAAATGTAAAAAATTAATATGTCTAATACTATTTATTAATAATGAAAATTTTAATTGAATCATCGCAGATTGAGAGGTTAAAGAATTATATTACATCATATTTAGATATGATTTTTATTGCGGATGAACTATATTGGACTTATGACCACGATGAGGATGGTAATCCTGATGAAAATAAGTACATTTTCTATAGAGGAGATTTTTCAAATCAAGACATAGTTTTTGAGTGGATTGGTAAAGATTATTTTGGTTCAGAAGAAATTAAAAAAAATGCCCCAATAGTGTTAATAAACACTGAACAAGTGATTGATTTAGAATCTATGTTTGGAGATTTTTGGAAACCTGTATTTAAAGAATGGTTTAAGGAGAATTTTAATTTAGATGTTAAAACTGTAAATAAAGAATGAAATTGTATTAAATTTACATGAACCCAACATTTACTAAAAATGATTTTAACTACTGAAATATTAAATAAAATACTCAATTCGGATTTCATCAAAAATATCTATCCGATGATTGACCATATTAAATCTCATATTATGTGGGATGGTGATGAAACATATCCGATGTATGATATTACTTTGAAAATATATGTGAATGACCCTGATATGACGGCTTCCAACATGTATGACAAAGGATTGGACCCACATTATTTAATTGATAAGTATATGATTTTATTGATTAAATTTTTAGGTTCGGCAAGAAATGAAATTTCTCAAATATATGTTAGTGTTATAGGTCCTGATGGTGAAATAATTTATGGTATATGATAATATGAAAGATTTAATAAAAAAAATATTAAAAGAAGAGACGGATATTATGGACTCTTTTACTTATTTTGAAACGTCAAAGGGTTCAAAGTATATTATAAATGACAAAGGACAATTAAGAAGATGGAAGTCTTATCACGAAAACACATCAGGTGAAGATATGGGATTACACTCTTGGAGTGATTTATCATTCTTTGTTGACCCATCTTATTATAGTAGTGTAAGTTCTTTTGAACAATTAAATACTAACAAAGGATACAAAGTTGCTATAAGTAAAGATGCTGAAGGTAAAATGTTTTACATGATTTTTGATAACAATCAATGGAGACCTGCGAAATGGGAAGATGCGTTCCCTACATATGTGAAAAACAATCCTGAATTAAAAAATAAGGTATTAAGTTGGAGATACGTAAGAGAACCTAAAATTGGGTATAATGTTGTTGATGTCTCGTTCAAAAAACAAGGTTCAACACAACTATCAAGTTTTCACATAGGTAATACCGTATCAAGAATTGAGGATAGAATACCTGATGATGAAAGAAATTTATTTACTGGTAAACGTTCTTAACTTTAATGTCACTACGTAAATAATCAGGTGCCGCCCAAATATCAGATACTAAAATTTCTTTACTATTTAATAACCATTTCATTATTAAATCTAAACAGTAAGTTTTTTTGATTGAGAAAAACTTACAGATTTCATTAACTAACATATAGTTAACTTCACAAAAACCATCTTCTTTATCTATACATATTTGTGAAAATTCATCACCAACTGAATTTACAAAATATATTTTATTTGGACTATCTAAAGTAATTAAATCTTGGTTATTTAAGTATTTTAAAATAAACGATTCTATTTGTGATTCTTTAATTATTATTCTCATATTATACAAAGACTACACTTTTTATACCCATAACATTATTTTCGGGGAAATATTGACTATAAATATCCTGTATTATGTACTTACCATGTATTGACCATAATGGGTGAGGGAGAAATGACTCAAATAATTTATCTAATTCACGACTATAATAAATTTCACCATTACGACTTATCTTATCTAAATATCTGTATGGTACGAACAATATTAATATTTTACCATCTGAACCAAGTAGAGCAATTTTATTGTTATCATCTTCATTATATGATTTAATCATATTTGAGATTAAAGGAATCAGTTTATTACTTAGTTTAGAGTACTGATGCTCATATTCCTTATCACGCCAATCCCTCTCAATTTTTTCAGAAATTAATTTATATTGTGATTCGGTGATGATGTATTTCATATGATTATAAATACAAGTATATTTATAATAGTATGAACCTAAAGGAATCCATAAGAAGAATATTAAAAGAAGAAAGGAATGTTAAAAACACATTAGTGAAACTTATTGATGAGTTTGGTATTGAACAAGCCTCCAAAATTACCGCGATTTCTATCACAAAATTAGTTCAACTATCTGATGTAAAAATTAATAATGTAATTGCTAATAAACTATTAGTTGAAAATTTAAACAAGGGTAAATTAAAAGATACCTATAAACAATTCAAGATAGAATCAAGTATAAATGATGTTTTTTATTGGCAAGGTGAATTACAAACAGGACACTATACTGATAAATACACTGAATCAATTACAGCAATGGCGACACCATTTTGGGATGGTGAAGATTATACTCCTGTTGAGATTGAGTGGTTTACTCTATTGGACAGAAGTAAACCAAATGAAGTGAAGATGGTTGTTGAGACAGAGGGTTATGGAAGTTTTTACCAAACATTTAAAGATAAAACAAGTTTTGATAGTGTAGAAGAGTTATTTAATTGGTATGAAAAAGTTTATTTACCTGGTGTATATAACATAATAATGCACTTATTACCTGAAGTGCATATTTTTATTGATGAAAAATTAGATGAGGATAGAAGAGACAATTAAAAGAATATTAAGAGAGGAAACTCAGATACCTTCACCGATTAGAAGAAGGGTGTCAAATTCGGATATCGAAGAAGCGTTCCTTATTTCATTAGATAGAATAGACGATGGACGAAAATATAGTAAAATGTCAGTAATGAAAAATGTATCATTACAGACATTTGCCAAAATGGTAATTGATGATATGATTTCGGATTTAGAACAAGAATATTTTAATGATGAGAACAGGATTTATTTTGATAATGACGAAACATATCACGAAGAAATTAGAGTACCACTTATGAACTATTTTAGTGATAGAATTAAGAAAAGATATGGCTCAAAAGACGAAAAAATTGTGTGTCAGGAATGCGGATGGTCGTGGAATTTATCTGATGGAGGAGATGACCCATATACTTGTCATCAGTGTTACCCCGAAAACATGTAAATTAATATGAAACTACAAGATAGGATTATACAAATTTACAATAAAAGAGAGTGGACTTAGGACCGCTGTAGTTTAGGCTACATTAACCCCATTGAATTCGCTACTCAGTGGGGTTTTCATTTGAACAAGTATTTATAATAAAATGAATCTACAAGAGAATATACAAAGAATTAAAGAAATGATGGGACTCATTACCGAAGAAAAAAAAGATAAAACCATTGTTCTTTTGGATGGTACCTCGTCTGCTGGTAAATCACATACACTTAAACATTTAAAGGCCGTTCCGTATTACGAAGCGAATGACCCAAACCAATTGGTTGTTATTGCAACTGATGATTTTAGTGGAACAGGTGAAGGTGAAGGTAAAGAAGGTGAAGAAAGAAGATTAAAATTGGACCACCCCAATATAAGACAATGGGCGAAGGAAAATGAAGATGCTGGAGTTGTATCAGGAAAATATCGTAAAGATGGTAAAGATGTACCTAAAAATCCATACGAGAAAGAATATATTGAAGGGACTGACCCAAGATTATGGTATGTGGCTCAAGAAATTAAAACAGGTCCTTGGAAAAAAATTGTAATAGACGATATTGGTAAAGGAGTATTACAATACTTACCTGGTGTTAAATTAAAATATATTCTGTTACACACTCCATTACATGTTCTTTTAAAGAATGTCTACGAAAGAAATGAAAGGGCGAAAAATGATAAGAACTTCAAAAATGATGATAGGGATATTAAAATGGTGTTAGACCAATACTCGGAGAAATATGAGGCAACAAAGTCCAAACCTGATATTACTAAAGGGGACCCAAAAACAATATTAACTAAGAGAGGTATTACAGATTTACTTGAGACAAATGGTGTGAAGAATAAACACATAGATGAGTTTTTAAATAGTATAAATTTAACTAAAGATGGAGATTACTACATCAAAGTTAGGGATTCATATTTGACACCTGAAACACAATTAATTAATGTTGATAGTAAAAGAACTGTCTATTTAAAAGATATTGATAAAGAATTAAAATGAGTTTAATACAAACCATAAAAAAAATATTAAGGGAAGAGGTCAATGAGGCCTATTTAAAACCAAGTGAAAAATCCGAGAAATTTATTTTGGATAGATTGAATGCTATGGCTTTAGGTGCTGAAATATACCACCTTGAAAGTTATAAAACAAGACATGATTTTGAGTTTTGTAAAAATGGAAAACAAATAATGAATCTTGCATTGTTCTTTGAAGAAACTGACGATAACACCCCAACGTCTGAAAGAAAATTTGAATCTTCAACATTATCAATACAAGAAGATTTTGTTGGTGGGATATTAAAGACTTTTCCTGTTAGAAGAAATTATCTTTATTACATGATTGAAGAATGGTTTGAGGATACTTTTTTAAGTGAAATCTCAAATATGATAGGTAGAAATGATATATCTGTTGAAGAATTATCATTTAATGATAGGACATATGCGTGTGTCCCACCAATTAAAGAAGTACCTGAAGGAGTTACTCAAGACGAGATGATTAAGGTTATTATGAACAATACACTATGGCGTAAAAAAGATTTATTAGCGTTAGAAGAAAGAGAACCTGGGTCTATAGAATTTTTTTATTTACAAAAACTTCGTAATAATGAGGTTAATAGATTAGATAATAGATAATATGAACCTACAGGAACACATAAGAAGAGTATTAAGGGAAGAACTATATTCTCCATCAGGAGATGAATATACACCTGGCAAATTTGTTGTTCATAAATCAAATCCTATATGGAGAGAGAACATAGAACTTACAGGTTTACAAACGTATGTGGGTGATTGTTACCAACAACATGTGGGAGGAGATGTGGAATGTAAACCATCAATATTTGCAACAGACTCATTAAATAAAAAACAAATGTTTGATTCAACCTATGATGATGATATATGGGTTATTGATACAGAATGTGCGGGAGTTACTTGGTATAAAGATAAACATTTTGAGGGTGGAGATTACAAACACCATATAGTTACATTTGATGACATATCGACTGATTGTTTAAGATTAATACATAAGGGAACAGGGAAAAGTAATTAATATGAATCTACAAGAACAAATATCAAGAATACAATCAATGATGGGGGTTATTAATGAAGGATTACACGACACATCATGGGAAAATGATGAGGGCGATAAAGTTACTTTAATAGACTTACTAAATGCAACCAAAGACATACCCGTTAAGAAAATTTCTGTGAACAAGATTAAGTCCAAGTTATTAACGTGGGGTGATGATGAAAAAGAAATTGCCAAAATAGAAAAGTCTAACTTAAAATATCCGATATTAATATTTGTTGATGACAATAATAAATTCATTTCAATTATAGATGGTCATCATAGAGGGCAAAAAGCCGTAAAACACAAATTAAAAAAAATCAAAGCAAAGTTAATACCAATTAACTCTTTGCCCAAAGATATAAAAAAAGTATTTAATCGCATGAATCAAAATGAACCTACAAGAAGAAATATCAAGAATACATGAGATGATGGGAGTTATATCTGAAAAGTTAGAAGATATACAAGGAACACCATTATACCATAAGACCTCAACAAGTAGAGGTATTGATATTATTAATACGGATTCATTAAGGGGGGTTTTACCATCAGGTGATTATTTAGGTAACGACAAGAGATTAGCAAACACCAAAACACAAACAGCAATATCATTCACAAGAGATAAAAACTGGCAACCAAATAATACAATTGGTGTGGGACTTGATTCATCATTGGAAGATACGGGAATAACATTTGTGGTGGATAGAGATAAGTTAAAGACAAAGTATAAGATAGAACCATTCAATTATCACGGAATTGACCCTGATTCAGAATATAAAGAAAAGTTTAATGAATTAGAAGACCGTGTAATGACAAATGAAATATATCCACTACACAAATATGTTATAGATATAATTTACACAGGGGATAATCCTGAAGTACAAGAAATAATAGATAGTTATTTAAATAGATGAACTTACAAGAACAAATATCAAGAATACAATCAATGATGAGGGTTATTAATGAAAACTCGGTAGAAGATAAAATTAATGACTTATCAGAAAAGGAAAGAACATTCCTTAAAGATTTCGGAACTGACCCCACATTAAGAAAACTAATGACATCTCAAGAGATTAAGACGGCAAACAAATTAGTTAAGAAAGGTATGATGGAAAAAGGGACATCTGATGATAATAAATCAAATGTAATTTATTATGTTGACTCATTTGTATATAAAAGACTATGAACCTACAGGAGCACATAAGAAGAGTATTAAGAGAGGAATTATCCCCAAGGATAAGAAGAAGACTTTCTAATGATGAAATGGAAAATGAATTTCTTGAATCTTTTGAAGGTGCTTATCGTCTTACAAAAAACAGAAAGGTTTTAAGTTCACATTTTTTAGATGAGTTAGTCTACACAACAATAACCTTTATGATGGATGGGGTGCATTGGAGATTTGTTAGCACATTACCTGAAGATGAATTTTGGTATGATGATATACATCAAGAATTAGAAAATCATTATAAAGACAGAATTATACAGATGTATAATGAAAAACAAGGAATTAATGAATCAATATTAAGGGAAGAAACTAAGTTACCTGTTTATATTAGAAGAAGGGTAAGCCCTGGTGACCTTGAGTGGTTGATTAGGGATGTTAAAATTTCTTTAAGCAGGGGAAAGAATAAAAGTGATGCCTTATATGATGCAATTCAAAATCTTATTTCATCAAACAGAGAACTATTAAAAGATTATGATATGTTCCAAGATGTGTACGCATTTGACGAACCACTAATTAGATATATCAATTCAAAATTGGACGAGGAACCGTTAAATGAATCAATATTAAGGGAAGAGACCTCACGTCAAAATAACTTAAAAGATATACTCTCAGATGTTGGTGTTTATAATACTTCAAAAATGGTAGGAGGTATTAAAAATCTGTATAAATTACTTGGTTTTGTTGGGACTCAAGAGGAAATGATTTTAATTGTTAACACATTAATTAAACATGATATTCCGATTATAGAAAATATATGTGATTTTAAAATTGTACCAACTCAAAACTCATTAAAACTATATGTGGAAATACCAAAATATTATCCTATTCATCCTGATGATTATTACCCGAACAGACAAAAAGTATTACAAGCGAGAGATAACATAAGTACCATGATAAATAAAATGGGAAATGGGTTAGTAAAAGGACATGTTGTAGAAGTTAGTATAGGTAAATGTTAAAACAAAGAATATTAATGGAAGGGATTGAGGAAATTGGTAATTTTACCAAATTAGAAAAAGTAATAATGGAATTTATCAATCGACAAATTCCTAAAGAAAAGTTACCTGAAAACTTTCATGGTATTGCTGTTGATGTATATAACACTCAGTACGGAAAGAGTTGTAAAATAACTTTTTTAATGAAAAAACCTTTTTCAGAAAAAGACTCTGATGATTTACATGATATGAGTCTAAATGCCAAAAATTTAGTTAAGAGTTTTTTTAACAAAAAGTTTCCATATGGTGTAACTACAGGGACATCGACTATTAAACACTACAAAGAAACAAAAGATTGGTACGATAGTCAAAAGGACATTAAAGAAATGAATCTACGACAAACTGTAAAAAGAGTATTAAGTGAAACGACCAAAGAAGTATTGTGGTTAAGAAGGAGACTACATTCACATGAGGTAATGAGAGATTTGAAAGAAACGGTTATTGGTAACATAGAATTCTTGGATGGTCCTTGTGGATATGATACAAGTAAGGAATGGTTTGATTCCATAATGAAAACGTCTGTGGAAAACTTTATCAGTCACTGGGAAGAATTGTATGATGCTGATGATATGGTCACCTTAGATGATTTTGTATATGAGATTATTAATGATGAATACGGGGATATGATTAGAAAGGCATATAAAAATAGAATATGTGATTAATTAATATTAATCAATAATCAATAAATTCTTAAATTCAAAACCTGTCTTACTCTCAACCCAATCTCCGATAATATTCATCGTTTCACCTCTATCTAAACTAAAAAAGGAGGATATCGTTTTTACAAAATCTTTTTTTATAAAACAATATGTTTGTTTGAAGGTGGATATTATGATTTCACGGTTTTCAATATTATAATTGTTCCAAAAGTGATAATCACCATCATTGTTTGTAACATAAAAGTTTTGTATATTAAGATAACGAAAGATTACTTTCTCTAACTGTGATTCTGTTATCAAGTATTTCATATATATAAATCAAGAAATTGTTCTAAGGTAATACCAAGAGGTCGAATACCTAAAAAGTTCATAAATTCAGATTCATCATAACTATCACCTCTATCATCAAGAATCAATGGGTGGTTTGAACTATAATTCATTTGATATAACACCTTATGATTATCATCCAATTCTATAAGATACATCGGACCATAGTTATCCATCAAACTTCTCCTTAATAGACCATCGTAAGTAAAATGGAAATCAAAATCATTCAGTATTCCACGTATACTTGGGTCAAGCTCCACACGACCTGTGAGGTCAATATTAAACTTATCCTTAATAAATGTTTTTAATTTAGATTCGGTGATTAATAGTTTCATGTTATTATAAATATTAATTAGACGGAATCTGCATCCACTCAGATTTAATATTATTGGCCCACAAACAAAAATCAATATCTACCTTTAAGGTCTCCCCAACCCATCTACCGATAGTTTCCCTAGCATCATAACCTTGCATAGAAAAAAAAGAAGCAACCTCACCAATTAATCCTGTATATATGACACATTTACTATCCTTTTTAAAATATCTAATCTGAGCATATTCATCACCTTCTGAATTTACAAAGTATACACCATCACCCTTCTCAATCTGAATGAAGTCCTGATTATCCAAGTACTTAAAGATTATTCTATCTAATTGTGATTCTGTAATTAAGTATTTCATAATTTAATTAATCCGAGTGTAAGAATTTAAGTAATGCTCTAATATATTGGGAACGTTTCTCATAGAATTCAGTTTCATTACCATATTGTAAAAACTCCTCACGTCTATGTCTATCAATGAAATCTTCAATTAATCCATAAATGTGGTCATCCCTGTCAGCAGAATCTTCAAAATCTTCATCATCCATAGCGTAGTTATAATCATCCTTAAGCGCTTTCAATTCATCTATAGAAAACCTTCTAAGTAAAAATATGTCTAACTGTGATTCGGTGATAAGGTATTTCATTATATATAAATACAAAGATAGGGACAAAGTTGAACTATATATATTGGGTTAATAATTTCATAAGAATATGATAATATGGTTTGTTCTTTACTTTCTATACTTATGGAAATGGAACTATCAAAGTTATTAACCATTGTTATACCTTGTAAGAACGAGGGGATAACTATCAATCAAACTTTATCGATATTAAATTTCCAAAATGGTATTGATGGTGTTAAGGTTATTGTTTCCGATTCTTCGGATGATGGAACAACATATCATTTGGAGAACAGAAACAGGGACTATTTCAATCTTGACATCATTCAGGGTGGGTTACCTAGCAAAGCAAGAAATAATGGAGCAGAACGAGCTGAAACTCCGTTTGTATTGTTTATGGACGCCGACATGATGATACTTGATACAAACTTACTTCAGGAGTGTATGGAGATGATGAGAAGAGAAAGGTTAGATTTGTTGACAACAAAGGTAAGAACAACAAACGGAAAATACAATTATGTGTTCAGAACATTTGATTTGATTCAGGGGATAACAAGATATATCACACCATTTTGTTTAGGTGGGTTTATGTTAATGAGAAAGTCAACATTCATAACACTAAACGGATTTGATGAAGAGGCACAGGTTGCTGAGGATTACTTACTATCAAAACAGATAAAGACAAATAGATTTAAGGTATATAGAAAAACCATATTCACATTACCAAGAAGGTTTGAGAGTAAGGGATTATGGTATATGACAAAGTTAATGATAATGTCATTCCTTAACAGAAATAACAAGGAGTTTTTCTCCGACCACAATTCATATTGGAAATGAGATACAGAACAATTATAATGAGTGATTTACATCTTGGCGCAAAACAATCACAGACGGACAAGATAATAAAGTTCTTGGAAGAAAACCAAACGGACAAGTTAATACTAAACGGAGATATCATAGATGGTTGGGCACTCAAAGGTAGTGGTAAGTGGACAAAGGATTGCACCAAGATATTCAGGAAGTTTATGAAGATGTCGGAGAAGGATACAAAGGTAATTTATATAAGGGGAAACCACGATGACTTCCTAAAAGATTTCATTCCGTTTAAGTTAAACAATATAAGGATTGTAAGGAAGTATGTACATGAAGGAATGGACGGAAGAACATACTTTTGTTTTCACGGGGATGTATTGGATTTCGTTATAATGGAAGCAAGATGGTTGGCAGTAATCGGTGGATGGTCATATGATATTGTCATTAAGTTTAATACTCTATACAACAAAATAAGAAAGTGGTTTAACTTACCATATCATTCACTGGCAAATACAATAAAACAATCTGTTAAAGGGGCGATTAACTTTGTATCTGATTTCGAAGAAAACGCGAAAGGTTTAACAAAACAGAAGGGATATGATGTTGCGGTGTGTGGACATATTCATCACCCGAAGTTAGAGAATGACTATATGAATTCAGGAGACTTTTGTGAGAACTCTACATGTCTTGTAGAAGATTATAATGGGGAGTGGAAAATAATTACTATATAATTATAACTTCTTTAACTCTTCTATCCAAAGTATTCTCAACCCATCTAGCGATAACATATTTAGCATTATCAAATTCTATAGAGAAGAAATTTTTAATCTCATCAATTAACTCAAAACTTATTACACAGTCACCACTTCTAAAGTATTGGATTAATGAGTCCTTATATTCATCACCCTCTGAATTAACGAAGTATATTGTATTTCCTTTTTTAATCTGAATAAAGTCCTGATTGTTCAAGTATATGAAGATTACTCTATCTAATTGTGATTCTGTGATTAAGTATTTCATTATTGATAAATATTAGTTAGATGGTATTCTCAACATATATCCACGGTGGAAAGATACAAAAGGGGTGTCAGTGACCCTCATTTGGAGGGTATTCTCAACCCACCTACCAATAACTTGTTCAGAATCAGATTCATCCAAAGAAAAGAAGGAAGAAATTTCATCCATTAATTTGTAATATATCCCACACCAACCATCATCTTTATCATATCTGATTTGAGCATATTCATCACCTTCTGAATTGGCGAAGTATATATTATCACCCTTTTCTATCGGAATAAAATCTTGGTTGTCAAGATACCTAAAGACTATTTTATCTAATTGTGATTCGGTGATAAGATATTTCATATGATAATAAATACAATTATATTTATAATATTATGAATCTACAAGAAAACGTAAGAAGAATATTAAGGGAAGAATACACCGCAAAACAAATGAAGTTATTAACTCTGGCAAGTAAGGTGGGGTTACTAAAGGTAGGGAAAATGCTCGGAGGTGTAGAAGACCTTATAAATGTGTTAGGTGATGAGTTCCTTACAACAAACAATAAGATTAAGATTATTAAGGAAATAGTAGAAACAACCGATGATGAATATATTACACTAATGGACATGAATGAAAATCCAATAGTTCTCAAGGATGAAGACGGTAAACTTTCACAAATAGAAATGATATATAGAGAAGATGTTGCAGTGTTCCATTATGGTGGATATAAATACTCACAAGATTTAGGTGAAAGTTATATGTCTTATGAAGAACTACCAAAATATGTATTAGATGATATTTTTGATATGGTATTAGATTTCTATACAGGTACTTTAGAGAATAACTAATTATTGATTTAATACCTCTTCCACCCCTCTTGTGAAGGGTCCAAAATATGATTCCGTTGTAGATACCTTATGATTTAATACCTCTTCCACCTTCCAAGGAACACGAACTTTAACATCGCACGTTGTGGATACCTTATGATTTAAGACCTCTTCCACCAAATGGGCATCATTGAAAAACGCATCACCAGTTGTGGATACCTTATGATTTAATACCTCTTCCACCCAAGAAGATAGAACAGGACTAAAATCACCTGAACTCATAGAGAATATTTTAAAAAACGAATTAAAAAAATCATATCTCCACCATAAAGTACCTGACTTATCAAGTTCGAAGTACCAATGTTTATTATCCCTATTAATGAACCATATTGACCCATTATAAGGAATAATCTCACAATCACCCAACTCTTTATATAGGTGTTTAAAAATAACTTGTTTAAATCTATCTGTAATAACCATAGTACAAATATAGTAAGAAATTAAGAAATAAACAAACTCATTCCCCCATCCCCACTTTCAGTGGTCGTTCCATTCCCCTTCGGGTCATTACACTAATGGGTACATTCATTTGTTTACTTCTTAATTTCCCCCATTGTATGAATCTATAATAAACGTACAACACTAATCTATAATAATCCCCCATAATGAAAGACACATACTATGAAGGGACATATAGTTATACTGTTAATGGTATTGTACCCCATCGGGATAATGAAATACCCTAAAGGGTATGTTACACGATAAGAATATACCGTTAGGGTATAATACCGATAGGTATAAAATGAAGGGGACAATACGAAACATATCTGTTATGTCAGGTTTAACCTGACTATAGTGATATGAAACATATGTCCCACAATTTACCACCATAATAATTGTCCATATCATGTGTCTATATATGAAAGGGAAATCTTAGAAACCCCGTTGAAGGACACTATAATACACTATTTTCGTTGAAGATTGTAACGACTAAAGTCTGTCCACGCCACTTTGTTAGTGTAATCTATTTTTCTCTGGAAAATGTATATAGTAAAAAAAACCCTTCTCACACTATCATGAGGACCATTTTTTTCACTTTTCATATAATCAAAAACACCCCTCACATATATGTCAGTGGGAAAAAGTGGGAACATTTACCTATGGATAATATACACATATTAACCTATATTTATTATAGTTGTAGTGTCTAAAAGTGGTCAAGGGGATTAACCCTTAACGCGAGCTCGACTGACATTTTGACAAAATCAAATTTTTTAACAAATAAAGTTATTAACAATTTCCCCCTGACAGTATGACAAACAACAATTCCATACATGACACGTTAAGAAACACGAGGGTTTTAACTGACACTTTAAGGGACCATAAGGTGGTTTACTTATATTATAATGATGAGAAGGTGGGAAGGATGGAGTTTGGGATTGTCCATTCCCCTCTCCAAGGGAATCAGTATGTGTTAAGAAGTTATAAGATAGAGAGTGACTACTCAGAGTTATTCAAGGGTGAGGAGAGTCCCATTATAACTCTGACCACCTATGTTAGGACACTAATGGTTTAACTTGTTTCCACACCACACTTTTGTATTTTACTTCATTACCTCTTGCTTCCACTTCGAAGGGTGAGTTGTGGTATCCATTTTTATTAACAGATGATGCGTAGTTTTTCTTCAATCCCTTTTGTATGTGATGGGTGTATTCATGGATGACGGTACGAATAAACTTATCAACATTAACACAGGTCGATGGGTTGATGATGATGGTGTAATCATAGTCGTACTGACCATAACAATTTGTTAACCCATTTCTAATTTTTAACTTAGGGGTTGGTTTGTTCCCGTGACCTAATATTTCACGAGTCACCTTAATGGTTTCCATCCCCAAGGTTCTTAGTTGTTTAACACTATATGTATTTAAGTTATCTTTGAGTTTCATATTAGTCGATATAATTAAAAGTTAATTTACCCATGAAGTCAGAGTTATGTCTTGGACATGCGATGCCGGCCATCTTGAAGAACAAGGGGATTTGAGTTTGGTTAATCATTCTGTCGAAGTAAACTGATGCTGCACGTTTTCTTCTTTTGTAGAAATCCATTTGGGTGCCTCTCCAAGAATATTTGCTTGGGATTTTATCTTCACTGAAGTGGAACCCTGTCTTCTTCATGGTCACCTCGATGTTTAACACACGGCTATACTTCTGCTCGTTCCAATTGTATTTGTCAGTCTCCCCAACTGATACAATACGAATTGACACCTCACCGAAGCCATGCCATTCTTCTTTCATGATTAGGGTACCTTTCTTCTTTAAGAACTTCTTAACTAAGTTGGTCGATAATTTATCTTGGGTGATTGTCATAGTGGTGTGGTGTTTAATTGTTTTACAAATATACAACAATTTTCTTCCCCCACAAAGAAAACTTCCTTTTTTTTTAAAGGCAGGTTGGAGTACACACTCCAAGCATTGTTGGTGCCAGCCCTTTATCCCCTCATCGTTATAAGGTACGTTAGGGCTAAGTTACAACAAAAATAATTAATAAAAAATTAGGATACTAACTTTCTTCGCCGTAACTTTGTGTTGACGCTCTTCTTATAAAAAAAAATATATAAGGCACCATGCTAAGTTACGGCGGAAATATCAAACCCCCAAATAAAGTTATGAACAACAATCAAATTGTTTCCCTCATTAATAAGGGAAACATTTATTTGGTGGGGGAATAATGTTGCCGTATATTTGTGGTATGAATAAAACATTCGACGACTTAGTATTTGTCCCCCATTTTAATAATATGGGTGGAGTACAATGTAAGATTGATACTGACAACGGTTACACCATTAGTATCGTTGGTGGTCCCTCACTATATGGTGATGGTGTTAATACATTCGAGGTGGCAGTTTGGAAGAGTGATGGTGACATGGGTTGGGTTAGACTATCCCCTAACGATGATGTATTAGGATACAGAAGTAAAGATGAGGTCCTACAGATTATATCTGACATAGAGTCGGGGGTATATACATAAACTTATTAACACGTAGGGTGGGGGGACTGTGGATATCTTTATCCCCATACGGTAGGTAGTGGCACACCCCCATATAATACCGTAGACCCCCCACCCCTGACATATGGTCATACCATACCCCCTCCCCCTGGGGTATCCCCCCCTTATATGACATATTTTCCGATTTTAGGGGGGTTAATCCCGTGAATAAAATTTTATGGAATTTTTTTCTATAATGGGACCCCCTCTTTTAAAAAGGTGGGTAAAGTAAAAAATAAATTTTTGGAAAATTTTTGTATTTATTATTAAATTAGTAATATGAAAAAAGTTGTAAGATTAACTGAAAGAGATTTAATAAGACTTGTGGAAAATGTGGGTTCAGTCTATCTTAATAGGAGAACCAAATATATAGATGAAATTCTTGATGAGGTAATATCTGAAATAACTAATGGTGAATTTCATTTTGAGGATTATGATGATTATAAGTCGGAGGTTATTTGGACAACTTTGTCTACGATGGAGTATGACGAGGGACGTGATTTACCAAAAGAATATATTGAGGATTATTTTTCATTTATGGAGAGACCTGAGTTTATTGATAAAATTAAGAGGGGATATTCTATGTTTAAGAAGAGTAGAAAATAAAATTGTATATATTTTTTATTAACCCTTTGGATTTTTCCAAGGGGTTTTTTATTTTTGTATTATGGAAGATAAGGAAAGAATACAGGAATTGGAGGGTACCATCTTTAACTTGGAGTCTGAGTTAAGGGAGAGTATTGATAGGGAAAGAATATATAGGGATATATTATCTGAGATTAATGATTCTATTGATAATCTATTCCAACGGGAGCAGGAGAATGAGAGGTTTAGGTTTGACGAGAAGATTGATTTTAGACAGTATGTTATCAATGTGAAAAAGGATTTGAATGAGTATAGGAGATTATATAGGAATATTAATTTTTGAGAACATGGCCCTCATTATAAAATGTTCCCTATATGAGACGTGGGTAATTATTACCCTTATTAATTAAACGTGGGTGTTTATTACCTTCGTTCCTGAAACATGACCCCTCATTATAAAATGTTCTCTATATGTAAAAAAAAATTTTTGGAAATTTTTTGATAATATCCAACTATATGGTTATCTTTTTAAAAAAATATATATGGAACCTGAAGAAGACATAATGAATATTTTAGGAGATAATGTTTTGTTAATATCGGATAATACTGCTATAACCAACTCCACCTATCGTTTAGAAAGAGGAGGACTTACAGTTAATCCGTATATTAATAATGATTATCATATTCACCGTACTCATTCGGACATCCCCAATAAGGATGGTGAAATGGTTTTTCCTGAGTTATTGTTGAATTTAGTTAAGAAGAACAACTCAGGTATTCGTTCAATCTTGGTTGATAGTTATAGGAACGTTGCAAGATTTAGTCTTACGGATTTTGATACTGTTCCTGATTATCTTGTTTTTTTGGAGGTTAAGTATAATTGGGATTCTAATAATGTACTATCCCCCGAGAAGTTAACAGAATATATTAATACATCATTCTCTATGATGTATACTGATATTAATTTCGTTAAGTTTCAGGTTAAAAAAATCAATATTGAAAAACGTAATTATGAGAAGGAGTTCTTTAATATGTTTATGAAAAAATAATTTTTTTTCCGTTGTTCCAATCCCCCCTACCCCCTTTTTTTTTCTGATGTATTTAAAGATAAAATCTTGATTCCAAAAAAAATATATCAAACCAATAAATTACCTCAACCTGATTTTGCGGTTGAGAATATTAAAAATTTAAACTTGGAATATGAATATCAATTTTTCAATGACGATGATTGTGTTCAATTTATACAAAATTTTTTTGGTAATGATGTTTTAAATGTTTATCATAATATTAGGACATTGCAACACCGGGCAGATTTATTCAGGTATTGTCTTCTTTATGAATATGGTGGAGTTTATGTGGACATTGACATACAGTTATTATTTCCAATAGATGATATAATAGAGTTGTCCGAAAACTCCAAATTAATTTCCGTTAAATCGATGATTAAAGAAAATGGTATCTACCAAGGATTTTTAATTTCCGAACCAAAAAATAAAATATTTTTAACATTGATTGAAGATATGTTAAAAACCCCGAACCCACAAGATTATCTATATCATATAAAATTCTTTGCTGAACAACTTTTAAAAAAATCAAAACTTAATGAACTTATATTAAATGAAAAAGTGCAAATGGATGATGGAGACAATTATTTTTTATTTAAAGAGATTACCAATGCGCAATCAAAATATGAAATTGTGGATAAAAACAACCAATTGATTTTTTGTGGGAACTCTCACGGGTATCCATATGAAGGTTATACAAAATGTTGCCAATCCAATTTCGTTTCTAAGAAATTTTCAAAAAATTATTTTAAATAACATTTAACCCCCTTTTTATTTTTAACGTATTTATTGTAGTATGAAATATATTATCACCGAGTCTCAGAATTTACAAATGAGGAAAGTTAATTTCTTGAAGAACTATATTCAGAACTTATTATCTAAGTACAAATGGTTTAAAGGTGATGTTAAGATAGATGTAACGACTTGGGATGCATCAAATAAGACATATCCTTTATATAATATTATACTAAATACAGGTGGTCGTAGTTATCATGCTTATGATGAGGGTTTAGATATTGAGAATAATATTAATACCATGTTTGGTTTATTATTTCCTAAAGATGAAAACGGAGATTCTAGTGCGGTATGGGATGTTCTTTTTGTATAAAATAAAAAATATTTTTTTTCGTCGTCCAATTCCCCCCTACCCCCTTTTTTTTTATTTTATGATATATTTATTATTATGAGAAAAGTTGTAAGATTAACGGAATCAGATTTGATTAGACTTATTAAAAAAGTTGTTAACGAATCTAAGTATGCCTCTTTTGGTAACTTTAAAAGAAAGGACCGTATGGGTGACCAATGGTTGGACGATAGAGACAGAATCGTTAGAAAGAGTGAAGAACTTTATGGAATTGGTGACGATGACGAGTTTGACACAGAAGAATTTGATGATTTTGAATCGTATATAGAAAAATATCCTGAGGAAGATGAAAATTCTCCAAAATGGTTTAAAGGAAAAACAGGTAAAAAAATGTTTGACACTTATAGAGAAAGAACAGGAAGACCTTTTAAAATTAAAACAAGAAAAGAAAGAGATTAATATGAAAAAAGTTGTAAGATTAACTGAAAGAGATTTAATGAAAATTGTTAAAAGGGTCATTAACGAAAACGACGATATGATGGATAGTGATGACTACCAACCTCAATATGACAGAGATATGGAATCAGGTAAAGATACGATTCGTATTCCAATGGAATATAGTGGAGTTAGAATGGAACTTGGAAGTCGTCCAACACCTGAAGATATTATATCTGCTTATAATGATACAGTTGAGGAAGGGATACCTCTTGTTAGTTATTCTGATGGTGTATTTTATAATGAGGATGATAATGAGCTTCCTGTTGATTCAGTACTTGATGAATTGAATTATGCGATTGTTGGTGAAGAGGAAATTGATTATGACGATGAGGAATATGAAGATGACATGCCGTCATACAAAACTAAATGGAGAATGCCATCTGATGATGATAATAATAATCGTCAAAGCTTTAAGGAAACCGGCAGACACCTTGGTTGGTTTAATCCCAAACGTTGGAATGATATGTAAAACATATTAAATTATACAACCCCTCCAATAACAGTATTATTGGACTGACCCCTTGGATTTCCCAAGGGGTTTCTTGTTTTTATGGACAACTTTATATATCTTTGTAAGGTTATATAAAAAAACACACATTATGAAAAAAGTATTATTTTATTTCTTCATTTTTATTCTCTTCATTTTATCAGGTGTTTACTTGTCATCATGTAATACACAGAAGGGGTATAATTATTCTCAACACCAAAAGAAGTCTCAACAGATGCATAGACAGACACAGAGGGTTAACAAACATAGTCACGACCAACTTAATCATAAGTGTTCACCAAAGAAACGTAGATAAGATAGTATCTTTGTTAAATGGTTAATAAGGTTATTGATTTATATGTAAAAAATTTCTTGGTCTATCATTATGATGGATGGTATTGGATTATTAATCCAAATACTAAAGAATGGGTTGTTAACGTTGCTGATAGTGGTTATACTTTTTTTAGTAGGGATTTTTGGACAACGTTTTCTAAGTTCTACCCATCAAAGGATTTAACTAAAGATATTCATAATTGGGTTAGTTATAAATTGGGAGTCCCTATTGGAAAACATTGTCATCCTGATTATGTTCCTCATGAATATAATTGGAAGGATGAGTTTGACGAAAGTGTGATTGATGAAGTGATTAATAATGGGGTTAAATAAAAATTTTTTTATTTTATAATATATTTATATATAAATTAAAATATTATGAAAAAAGTTGTTAGACTAACAGAATCGGATTTAATTAAATTGGTTAAAAGAGTTATTAGAGAAGAAGAGGGTGCAAATGACCCAGGTGACCCATCCTACAGCCGTTTGGCTGAAGAACTTTCAAATAAGGTAAGAAATTTATTTTTACCAACCTCTAAATTTTGGGCAGATTATCAAGGAACTATCAATGATGATGAGGAAGGGGCTGTAGCAGCTTTTGAGTCTTGGTGGAATACAAATGTAGCACCTCATATGAGTAAATTTAGTGGAGATAATGCTAAAAGTTTGGATACGGCATTTAAACAAATTAAAGAGGCTCTTTTAGGTGATACGTCAAATGATACAGTTAGTTGGGTTATTTATGTCAAAACTATGGATGGTAGGATAGACCAACGTCATTTTGAGGTTGATACCGACTTCTAATTAAAGAAATAATATTAAACCCCATTCTTATGAATGGGGTTTTTTATTTGGTAAGGTATTTATTATAATATGAAGTATAAAGTAACAAAAGAACAATATACTAGTTTTGTTAATAGTTTGATTAAGGTTTTTTTCGGTAATGTTAGAACTGCTAAAAGCCGTACATTTGATAGAATGGAATTGCTCATTGATGATGAAGAAATTGGGTGGGTTGCTTCTGGTATAAATCCTGATTTATCCGATAATTGTAAATTTGAACTTATTATTTATACTGACACTCTTAACAAAATTAAAAATTTTGCTCCTTTATTTAGAAAAAAGTTATTTGCGAAATTGATGATTGCCCATTTCTCAAAATTATTGAATATGAATATCGATTGTTTTTGGATTGATGAAGGTCCGGGATACGGTGAAGAGGAAATATTTACTCACAGAATTAAAAATAAGAAAAAGAAAAAAAAGAAATAATTTTATTGATTGGGATTTTTGTTATATATTTGTCCTATGAATTTATCTGACTACACTTTTGACCAACTCATTGAATTAAAAAATGAAGTTAATTCCCTAATCAATTCTTTTGAGGATGGATATTTTTATATCTGTGATGTTCGCTCTTATGGTAGACAATGGAAAGAGAATCATGTAAACCCACATACACTTCAGGAACTATGTTATCAATATTATGGTGATGAGGGTATTGTGGATGTATATACAAACAATCCTAATTTGAATATTGATAACTATGGTGGGGTAAATTACTTTAAATCGGAAGAAGATTACAACGCATGGAAAGAATGGAATTATTTGACAAAAAGAATTCCTATTATGGAACAGGAGCTTGATGAGTGGGATAACCGAGACAATGTTTCATTCAACCGACGACCAATTTTTACACCTTATTTTACTCGTGAAACAGTTGATGAGTATAAAAAACAACTCGCGGAGTATAATATGAATTTTGACAAACCTGTCCCTCTTGATTATAAGTACAATGAGGAGTAATCTATCTTAAACCACTGTTAATAGGTGGTTTTTGTTTTTAGAGGTATTTATTTATATGAAAGTCATAATTACAGAATCTCAGGTTGAAAAAGTAATCAATGTTTTTTCTAAGTTTTTGAATAAAGATTCACGTAAAGGTGTATGTAATGTCACGATTGATTATGACGATATGATGGATAGGTTTGTTTTAAATATTTTTTTTGATAGAATGTATTTGGTCAATTTAGATAGTGGTGGTAAACAAACAAATTTTATAGTTAAAGTTGTGAATGAGTATGGTAACTTGTTTAGAAGTTTATCAAGTAGAAATCCATTAATTTATCAACACTACGATGATTGTTAATTTATATGGATAAAAGAGCTGAACTATTATTTAAATTATTTGAAAAATCTTTAAGTGGTGGAATCGATGTTTACGGTATCACAGTATTACCGTCAGGTAAGTATACTGATGAATCTATATTAGATGGTATGTACAAAGTACCATTACTTAAAATTAAAAATCCAGATAATTTACCATTTTCATATTATTCATTACATGATTTAATATATACCATGTTTAGTGAGTCTTCTTTAATTAAAGCTGTCGGTTTACCTAATGGTTATATATTACATAAAGCGATTAATAAATTTATAAAATTTGATAATTTTAATTTTCGTGATTTCCACATCCCCGATGAAATATATAAAAAGTTATTAAACTGTTTAAATACTGACTCGGTTGAGATAAAATTTAGGGACGGGTCCAATACCATATTTACAATAAAGTGTAAATATTTTATTGATAATGATTTTGATATGTACTGGGATTCTGATGAAGAATTTAAAATTGATATATCAATTAAAGTTGAAAGTCTATGGGTTGAGAAACTTGAAGAAAATGAATATTATTTTGAAACTGATGAGGAAGAGATTATGGCTACAGTTTACGAAATATATGGTGACGAACCTTATCTTTTTGAACAACCTATATGGGGTTGTATTAGTCAACGTTTAACTGATTATATCACGTTTTTAAATACTGAATGGCAATCTGTTTCAGTTAATATATATGTTAAGTAAGTATTTATATATATGGAAAAATCTGTATTAGAAAATTTAAACGATAAAATTATTTTTTTCTTTATAAAGAAAATTGAAGAAAAGTGTGATATCTCTTTGGACGATTCTGATTTTATTGAATCATGTGATGATGTTAATAATGCAATGCGTTTAACTAAATCTTTAGATTATATTGATTACGATTTTATTGCTGAAATTTATAATTTAAATAAGGAAAAGTTTTCTGAGAAAAATCTTACACCTCCTTTGAATAGACCAACATGTCACGAATATTCATTTGGAATGTATGAAACAAGAATTGAAACAGTTAATAGTGAATATACTGGAACTATGAGCTCATATTCAGAAAAAAATCTGAGAGAAATTATAGATATCTCCAACAGTAACGGAGATTTGTATTATTGGGATTATCCCGAAACTCATAGAGAATACTTAGATGGTGAAACCACTGACAGTGGTTTTATTGCCAAATCAATAACAAAAATTAAATAATATAGATATGAGTGATTTAAAATTTATTATTACTAAAGTTCTTAAAGAGGCTGTTGGAGTTCCTGATAATATTGATTTTGTTTCTGAACAAGTATTTAATAAATTTATTAAATCTATTGATAAAAATTCCGATTTTTCAGACTTAGATGAGTCAATACATATAATTAAAGTAAATAAAGATATTGGTGATTTAAAAATCAAAAATGTAATTATAACTTTAAAATTAATGGAGGGTAAAAAAATTGAACCCGTAGCATATCAAAACGCGAGTCAGGCGAGACTAACTTTTGATTTAAGAGTTGAATATAGAAAATTTTCAGGAAATGTTGATATTGAAATAATAATGGTATCACCTAAAAAAGTAACTGGGAAGGACATCATTAGTTTTTTTAAAAATGACAAGGCGGAAACTGTTGCAACACTGTCCCATGAATTAAAACATACTTATGATAAACATAAGAAAAGTACTGAGGGAATGAAACAAAGAATAGACTATGACATATATTCTGAGAGAAACTTCCCAATATCTACTATAAATAAATTTTTGATTTCGTTGTACTACACTACCGTTATTGAGAATTTAGTTAGAGCCCCTGAAGTTTACACAAATTTAAAATTGAAAGGTACTGAACAAACTAATTTTTATGAAAATTTCATGGATAATCAAACGATAAAAAGATTGTTATTCATTAGAGATTATAGTTATGAAAATTTTATTCAAGATTTACGTGAAAATATTGAAGAGTGTAAACTTTTTCTAAAAATTATTAATAAGTTTGACAGTTCAAAAAGTGATGATGAAATCATACAGGATTGTTTAAAATATATTCACTTAAACATTACTAATTGGAGAGTGGATAAAATTAATTTTTATTTTTCTCAGTACATTTTTTTAAATCCATTTAAACAAATGGATTTCTCTCAGAAATTTGAAAATGAAATTAAAAAATATCAAAATAATCCATCTGATTTTTTTAAAGATGAAATTGTTAGAATGAAAAATGTTGCGGGGAAAATGATTAAAAAAATATCAAAAGTTTATTCTTTGTTCAAAACAAACACCAACGAGTCAATACAAAACTTTGATTTGTACCATAAATACAAAAAAAATGAACAATCATATAGTAATAAACTGAATAAAATAAAAAAATAATATATTTATTATTATGAGAAAAAGTTACAGTAAAATAAGACACATTCAAGAATCTAATACATTATTAGAAAATAGAAGAAGAACAATAATGGAACAAGTTCCTCCGGCTCCAGCACCTGCTGCAACACCCCCGACACCTGCTCCCGCACCTGTACCTGCGACACCACCTGCGACAGCACCTGTACCAGGACCTAATCCACCCGCACCCGTATCTCAAGAGGTTGCCGATTGTACTCCAGGTGTTACAGGTTCTTTAGATGCTAACGGTATGTTAACAAAACCTGATGGAACTAAATGTAAAGTTGTTTGTTTATCAGGAACACCTCCAACTGCAGGATAATTTTAAAAATATAGTATTTCTGAAAAACCCCTTTTGGGGTTTTTTTATTATATAAGATATTTATATTATATCAAAAAAACATGAAAAAAATTGTAAGACTTTCTGAGAACGATTTATTTAGAATAGTAAAAAAAGTTCTATTAGAAGAAGAATTCGGTTATGTAACATCTGACCTAAAAGATTGTAAAATAGAGACTAATTCATTTAAATCAAAAAAAGAAGAAGACGTTATTAAAATTTTAAAAGGAGGGTCAACTAAGTTTAAGGTAACCGGAATTAACGGGGATGTTTATTTTAATGGTAAACAACATAAGTTAGGTGGAGCAATTTTAACTCCTAATACTACAATAAAAATGGGACCAAACTCAAGTGTAAGAATGAGTGGTATGGGTATGCCAGAATGTTCTTTGAGATATACCCCTAACGGAATAGAATTTTCACCACAATACGCATAATATGAAATTAATAATTACAGAAACTCAATTAAAATACTTAATAACTGAGGGTAAAGAGGTTATTGGGGGAACTTTTAGTACAGACTTGGAGAACTCTCCAAAACATCATAGTAAAAGGGCTTTTGGTAATTGGCAATCTGATAATGCTTGGGATATTTTTTCACCTCCTGGTACTGTAGTTAATTCCTACACTGAAGGAACTGTAAAACGTGTTAGAGTAACTAATAAAACGACAGGAAAAGTTTTTGGTACACAAATCACAGTTGAGGGTGAAAATGGTTATCCTGATATATTTTACACACATTTAAAAAATGTAAAATTAGAAAAAGGGGATAAGGTTAAAGTTGGTGATTATATTGGTGAAATATCTGAATGGGATACTGCACCTAAGATAACTCACGTTCATATAGGACTTCCGGTTGGTCAACATTTAAGGGATTTATTAAATAAAAAAGATTCTAGTAAAATATTTTCAGGTGATAAAACAGTTTCAAACACTGATGATGAAAAACCTGAAAATAAAGAATTTGAAAAATCATCTGAAGTAAAAAAAGATGAAAGAATTGAAAACGGTAAAGTTAAAATCACTGGCAATTTTGATAGTGAACAACTTACTAACATTAATTTTTTAATTGATGAAATGAACAAAGAAGGTATAACTGACCCTTATGCTCAAGTTGGAATATTATCGGTTATTAAAAAAGAGTCAGGATTTAAACCAAAAAGTGAAGTGTCTTACCATAAAACAAGTAACGAAAGAATAAGAAAGTTATTTGGTAAAAGAGTTGCAAACTATAGTGATTCTGAATTAGACGAATTAAAGAAAGATGTTAAGAAATTCTTTAATGTGATTTACGCAAAGACAGTTGGTAATCAAGGTGGTAGTGATGGGTATAACTACAGAGGTAGAGGATTTAATCAGTTGACCGGAATTAAAAATTATGAAAAATACAGTAATATGATTGGTATGGGTAGTCAATTAGTCCAAGACCCTGATTTGGTTAATGACCCTAAAATTGCTGCGAAAATTGCTCTTAAATTTTTTACAAAAGGTAAACCAGCATCCGAATTTCCTAAATTTACTTCAAAAGAAGAAGCTGCGATTAAGTTTGCAGATATTAATGCAGGTGGTGGACGTAGTTCTCATAGAAATAGTGCATTAAAGGCTTCTGAAAATTTTGAAGTTGTTGCTTAAAAATAAATCCTGAATAATTTAATATTACTTAGAAAGGTGATTCATTAAAACCCCACCCAAAGCGGTAGCGTGTACCTGTAAGTGATTAATAGATTCAATTTCCAATTTTGTTTTTCTTTTGGTATAATCAATCCCTAAAGTTCCTATGAACTTACCATCAATTGTTTTAATTGCGAATAAATAACCTGATTTACAACCATTTTCTTCTGCGATATATTTTAAACCAAAAGTTGAGATTGATTCGTCTTTAAAATCAGGTATTTCTATAACATCATTCATTAATAATTCATTTATTGATTTACTAAATAAATTAACTGGAATATTGTGAAAGTTTGATTGGATTGAATTCACACCAACATGAACAGTTTCGTAAATTACACTGAATTTCGCCATAGATTTACCTGTAGGATAAAAATTACCTCCGTTATGGAATTGAGTTATCCATACTCTATCGGCTTTAAATTCTTCTTTAATATGTTCTATTCTTGATGTTACTAATTCTGAAACTTTAAGAGTCTCATGTACTAAATCAGGCTTAACTTTTCTCTTATTTAAATAATCTTTTGCTATAATTATTAATAGAGGACCTAATACTCCTGTTATAAAAGCTACAACTATTTCTATCGACATAAACTAAATAATATATTTATAAATAATAAATATATTTTTTTTCAAAAAAAACAATAATAAATGTCAGAATCTGCAGGAATAATAGTTAAAGTTAATGATGAAATTTTACTTTGTAAAAGAAGCGAAAGTGTAAATCATGGTGGATATTGGTCTCCACCTATGGGTGGGGTTGAAAAAGGGGAATCCCCTGCCGAGGCGGCTGTCAGAGAATTTAAAGAAGAAACTAATATTAGTATAAAGGGTACTCTTAAAAAAATAATAAAATTAGATAACAAAATCACAATTTTTTTAAGTGTGAAAAATACTAAAATAAAACCTGATTTAGATAAGGCTAAAGATGGGTTTGAACACAGTGAATGTGGTTATTTTAAAGATAAAGATTTAGACGATTTAAAAATAAGTCAAAAATTTTTAAAGGTATATAGAGAAATTTTAAATTAACAATGTATTTATAATAAAACGTATAACTATGTCAAAAATTAACGAGTATCAATTAAATAAATTGGCCATTAGAATAAGTGAGTCAATGAAGAAAGAAAATAAAAAAGAGGTTAAAGAGTATGTAAATCCAAGTCCTATGGGTACTCCTGACGCTATTTTAACAATCATATTAACTGCAATTGGCATGTTGTCAGTTGCTGGTTCTCATATCATTGTACCTTTTGTTAAAGGTATGATATCTAAACTAAAAGAGATGGGAGCGGATGAGGAAGCTGAAGAAGCTGAAACAAAACTGAAGATGAAGATGAAAAAAGGTAAAGGAATGGATGATGAAGAACGTTCAAAAATTAAAGAAAATTACCTAAGAAGAAAAAGAAGATTAAGATAATCATTTAATAAATGAAAAAACCTCACAAATTTGTGAGGTTTTTTTTTGACTATCAAAATTTTTATTATATTTGTGTAAATACTAATAAAATGAAAATCAAATTAACCGCCTGCATGTGGGCATTAGCATTAAGTTTATTATTAATCTTCAACAGTCAAGATGATTTCTCATTTTACACTGGAATTGTATTAATAATCATCCAATCTCTTTTATGGGGAAATCTAATGGGTAAACTAAAAAATGATTAATTAACTGATAGTACTTCTAAATCAAAAATTAGAGTTTTACCTGCTAATGGGTGGTTAGCGTCTAATGATGCTACTCCGTCACCAATCTCCATTACTTTAACTCTGATTGGACCCATATCGCTTTCTCCAATTAATTCATCCCCAACTTTAACATCTGTTGGTAACATGTCTAATTTAATGTCGCTGATTAATTCTCCGCGATATTCACCGTAGGCATTTTCTGACGTGATTGTTACAGTCTTCTTATCACCCTCTGACATATCGATTAGGCCGTCCTCAAAACCTTTAATTAGTTCTCCGTTACCTACTGTAATGTTCAAAGGCTCTCTACCTTCGTTTAATGAGGAATCGAAAACCGTTCCGTCCTCAAGTCGTCCAGTATAATTAACTGAAACTTTACTTCCTGTTTTAATTTTATTCATAACCAATTATAATATTTTTTTAGTATTAGTTAAAGTAATTTACAAAATTAATTTTGGAAATTAACACTAAAACTATAATATTTTTATTTCTATCCTTGTTAATAATGATAGTCCAAGTTTTTTGGAAATAATAATATTTATTAATTATGAGAAAAATTATTTCAGAAAGTGGTATAAGAAACATTAAAGAATTATCTGACAGATATAAAAAGGCAAAAATATATTTTCATATGGATTTAGACGGTGTAACTACCGCAATTGCCATGAAAAAATATTTGGAGGATAACGGAATTAGAGTTGTTGATTCTGAATTAATACAATATGGTGACAAAGAATGGTCGATAAAAAAACCTGATGCATCAGGAGAAATAATGCCTGTTTTAGTAGACTTTGCCCACGGAAAACCGATGTTTGTAATTCATACTGACCACCATGACAGACAAGCTGGTGTAGAAAAGGAGACTTCTACAAATTTTAGACCATCAAGGTCAAATGTTGAAACGATATCACAAGTTGTATCACCTAAAGAATTATTTCCTAATAATGACATATCATTAATATCTACAGTTGATTCAGCAAATTTTGCAAGTAATGACATATCGGTAGAAGAAGTAATGACATACGCATTCAAATTAGATAAAGATGAAGCGTTAAGAAAAAATAAGTTTTTGTTAGGATTAGTTACTAATAAATTACTATTAGCATTTAAAAACAAACCCGGATTTTTAGAAACACTTGTTATGGAATGTTCTCCGTCATTGTTGAATATATATTTAACAATTAGAAAGATAATGAGGGAGAAAGGTTTTAGTGGGATTAAAGACTTAGAAAAAAATAGAGACAAGTATATTAAGGACATGTCTAAAAACCAAAAGGTTGAAATAATTGGTAATATAATTAGTCAGTATGGTGGGGGTTATATGGTACCTCAGGGGTCTTTTGATAGATATACCCCATTTAGAAATAATCCTGAAGCAGATTTTTTAGTGATGGCATGGCCTAACGGATTATTACAGGCATCCTGTAATCCATTTAAAAAAGAAAGAGAATTGAAAGGGGTTAATTTAGGTGAAATTGCCGAAGAAGTATTATCTAATTATGAGTCAGAACTAAAAAGTAAAAAAATACCTTTATCGACTATTAAATGGATTTCAGAATTAAAGGCAAATGATAATTCTGTAGGTTTTACATTTAAGGATTTTGCTGCAATTTATGGTGAAAAAATATTAGATTTAGATAACGGTTTCAAATATATTGTTGAAATTAAAAAAATGATGTCAAAATTATTTTCTGAGTTAACAGAAAATGAACTTAGATTTTTAGATAAAATAGGTATAAGTGCTTGGGATTTTATAAGTGCCAATTCTGGTGGACATAAATGTATTACGAATATTTCAGGATTAAATTATATTAATAGAAGTAATAGACCACCATCAGATAAACGAACCGGTTCAAAATCTGAAGGGGATATTTATTTTATATCTTTACTAAAAAATATGCAAAAAGATTTTGTGGATATTTTACAGGAAAAAATAAATGAGTCTAAATATTAATATCAAACTCATATATTACACTATTGATAAAATCTTCAATATTTAAACCAAATCTAAAATCAATATTATAATTTTTTAAATCGAACATAAATGTTCCTTGAGACCCTTCATTAATTTCCCATCCTGAACCAACATAATTACTTATTAACTCGTATAGGTAATCTTCTAAATCGGCAGGTATTGCAAAAATTGAATCATTTGAATCTCGCCCTGACTCAATATATCCACTATCTCCCGAACCTTCAAATTGAACGTCAAATGTTTCAATTTTTCTTTCTTTTTTTACTTCATTTAATGTGTCTATAATATTTTCCGGTAGGTTATCCTTATCAATTTTTACATACTGACTATCAGTATCATAAAATTGTAATGACTGACTTATCTTTACTTTATTATTTTTAAAATCAAATAAAAATGATAATTGACAATATCCTGTAATGTCATAACCGCTGGACTCATCCCAATCAATAATATCAAAATTATCTTCCGCAAATTCGCTAAATACGAAATCTAAATATTTTCTAACATCTTCAGGAAATTTAATACCATAGACATAGAAATTATAATCAAGGTGATTGTCTCCGTCATACACTGAAAAATTTTGTTCAAATTTATCATGTCCATAAGACATACAGATGTATTTAATTTTTTTTAACATCTTTTTTGAATCGTCACCTTTCAAATAGTTTTCCAATAATTTAATTTCCATATGTATAAATATTTAATCTTCAAATTCTAATTTAATCGTTTTCAACATCCAAATAGGCTTTTCATTTTTTTCAATTGCCATTAACCATTCTTTTGCCGAAGGAATGTAGTTATTACAATCTTCCTTCACATGTTGTTCACCTACGTATCTTGTATAAACTACTTTGTCGTCACTATTTGTAAAAGAGGTACCAAATTTTTTTTCCATTTCAAAAATACCCTCACTATGATGTCTAAACATCCTGTGTATTGAATGTCCGTACCAAGATTTAGTTTCATCTAACCATTCATGTAGATGGATATAGTCTTCCCATTTTCCACCAAATTTTTTTGCTGAACTTTTAGAATGTAAAATAGGATGGGCCATTAGAGTGGTCTATTGAAGTTGTTATTATTATATCTTTATCTTTACCTGTAAATTTCCAAGCATCTGTTATTAAAATTTCTAATCCATATGGATAAATGTCTATTGCTTGATAATGATTGGTTGGGACTAATTTTGCGGAAACCGACCATTTTTTAGTATTGGTTGAAAGAAAACAAGATTCAATTATTATTTTAGAATCTTTACCAAAATACTCATCTATCTCTGTTTTATAGAGTTTATTTATCGTCCTTTCAAGATATTTTTTGGTCATTAATTAATCCAAGAGTTAATGTTTAAAAATCCATATTTATTTAAATGATATAAATTTACAATAAGTAAAAATATTGGAATCCAAAGAGTTGTACTGTCAAGACAAACATGGTACATAACAATACCAAAATTTATAGGTAGAAGTAAAAATGGTGAAACCCTTAGACCGAATCCTCTTATAAATGATATCCCACAATAAATTTGAATAATTGCAATTGAAGGTAATATGAACCCTGAATGTTCCACACCCTCCCAAAATAACCGAGTGTGTTCAGGATGTGCGATTTTAAATAGACCAATTAATTGATTTAATCCTGCAATAAAATAAATTATTCCATAAATAAATCTAAAAATTTTGCCGAAAGGAATTTCAGAGATAAACGACTCTCTTATCCTATCAAAGGATTCTTCTAATGATGATAAATTTTTTTCCATAATAATATATAACAAAAATAACAATTTGTCACATTAATTCAAGTCAAAAAATTATCTTCCCTGTCCTCTATATTGTTTTTTATAATTTTTAGACTTTTTATTTGAAGTTTGTTTTTTAGAGAACTTACCAACTCTCTTAGTTCCAAAATTTATTTTACTACTACTTGCGGATTTTGTTATTTTTTGAGCCATAATTTTGTTTTACTATAATTATTACCTACAATATAATATTTATCATAAAAGAACTTAGGTTCATAAATTTTAAATCCACATAAATGGATAGTGATGACTTGGAGACAAATATTCCACAAGAACGTGGCAACATACTGTCTAATGGTTGGGATGTTTTTCAACCCCTTAGGCTTCGACATCATTTTCAAAATGATTCTAGACTCGACAAATTCCTATTGGATTACCACAGGGATTTTTTATGGTATATCTCTATCATTTTTTGGGTTATATTTCTTTTTTCGTAAAAAACAATGAAACTTAATAAAATTATATTAGAGTCTGTAAATGATAAAATTAATATGTCTGAAGGATTAATATTTCATATTAAAAATGAGATACCAATTACCGAAAACATATATAGACCAAACTCTAAATTTTTTTTAGAATTGTTTAATGAAGTTAGAAAATTAAATAAATTAGGTGTAATTTACCTTAATGAAAATGAAGAAGAGGTAATCAATACTGAAATTGGTAAGAGAGTTAAATTATCAAATGGTAAAGTAGTTAATTTAGATTTACCATATGTAATCCAAGATTTGAATGAGGCCGATTATAATGGTAAAAATGTACAACTAAATAGACCAATGAGAAATTCAGGTGGTAATAAAAAATATGTTGTATATGTGAAAAACCCATCCTCAGGTAAAGTAAAAAAAATATCTTTTGGTGATGTACACGGAGGATTGACTGCAAAAGTTTCTAACGCACAAGCCAGAAAATCATTCGCCGCAAGACACCAATGTCATAATAAGAAAGATAAGACAAAGGCAGGATATTGGGCGTGTAGAATAAATAGATACGGTCATTTATGGGGTGGAAAGACCTATCCAGGGTATTGGTAATATGAAACCATATCAAGACTCAAAAATTAATAATAACGAAAAAATTCGTACCTTTACTCAAGAAATTGATTCAGGTGAATTGATGTGGCATAGAGATAGAAAAGACAGGATTGTTGAAATAATTGAGAGTGATGGGTGGAAATTACAATTAGATAACGAACTTCCTATTGATATGACAGTAGGTAAAAAATACTTTATACCCGAAGGGATTTATCATAGAACAATTAAAGGTAACGGTAATTTGGTGATTAAGATAATTGAGAATTAATTATTCTTTTTCATTTTTGATACAATCTTAGTCAAGAATTTTTTAACCGTGACCCCCACGGTAACACTCGTTAAGTACATTAAGATTCTTTTAACTATCTCTTCAACACTTAACGAAAGGATATCCCCCTGACTTACTAAACCGTATATTATTGGTAATATTGGTATAACAAAAGTAAAACCAATTATTTTTGAAATATTATCAATGTATATTCCCACACTAGATAAAAAAGACAAAAAATTGTCTTTTATTCTTTCAGCTTTAGGTAATAAATCTAAGAAAAATTGATACAATCCCTTTTCAATTAATTTATCCTTAACTGTATTAAAAAATTTTTTATTTTGGTAAAGTACTGAGAATAATAAACCCGACAATACTAAAAATCTATCTGAATCTGAAAATTCAGGAAATTTCCCTTGGATAATATCATTCAATGGTGACATAAACCCACCAATGGAAGCACTCCAAGATAAAAGAATCCCAAGGTCTAAATTAGTTTGTTTTTTAACCTCATCTAAAATTGATTCTCCTAATTTTTTAGATTCATTGGAAATATTTTCAATATCATTAGATGCTGATTCTAAAATCAATTTTTTTCTCTGTAAATCTGTAATATAAACTTTCATTGTATTTATATAAATATAAATAATTTTTAAATATTTTTTTATGAGTAAATTAAATCCTGAAGTCGAGATAGGAGATAGAATAATTTGTTTGTCGATGAAAGGTGAGAACGATTTTATGGGTGAAAAAGGAGTAGTCACTGGACAAAATGAAATGCAAATTTTTGTGAAATGGGATAATAAGGGGTCATCAATTTCAATGTTAAAAGATGAGGATAAATGGTTAAAAGAGGAAGATTACCATAAGAAAAGAAAACTAAAAGAGTCTTCTTATCTTAATGTTAATGAATTAGCCGAACACACAAAAGTTTTGAAATATTTTAAAATGCCAGAAATAAAAAAATATTTAGATTTATTACGAGAAACAAGTATAGTTAATATGTTATCATCGTCCCCATACCTTTACATGGGTAAGAATACTTTGAAAAAAGAACATTACAATGTAGATAGTGAAAGTTTTGATGATTTAGTTGACATGGCTGATAAGGTAAAAGAAATTATGATTAGAGGAGCCATGAAAGTAATTGAAGATGAAGGAAAAGAAATAACTATTGAAAATGTTAATAGAACTGTACAAAGATACGCTCCAAAAATATTAATGTTTTGGGTGAAACATTATTAAATTAAGAAAACTGGGTTCTGTTCTCCAAAATGTCCACCGATAATGTTGTAGTCAAAATATTCATGGGCATCTTCTTCATTCATGTCTTCCATAAGTTTTTGAATTATTTTTTCTTTCGAGTATAAAACTCTGTTTCCATTACCAAATTCTTCAACAACGCCTATAATACAGTCATCAAATCCTGTTAATAGAACCGCTCCTTCAGCATTTTCGTTTATGTATTCAATCATAGTAATTCTGATAAATTAATCCCATCAATATCTTTATCACTCATTTTTAGTTTGAATGTAAACCCTGCAGTCATTTTAGTAATAGTCTCCTTAACTTCTTCAACACTGTCCCATTTAATTGAAACCTCGTGTTCAGGAGAGTATACCTCATCAACCAAATAATTAACAATTGTTCCACTTTGTAGAGTTAAGAATCCGTGAGCATATCCGATAGGGACATATAAACTATCACCTTCATTCATCATGAATTCAAAAGTTTTACCGAAATTTGGGTTTAGTTTATCTACACAAACACAAAAATCCAAAATTCTACCTTTAATTACCATTACTTCTTTTGCTTGAGACTTTGGGAATTTTTGTAGATGTAGTCCTCTAAATACAAACATATCGTCATTAATACTAATATTTGATTGAACCCATTTATCGGATAATTTAATTGGGACGAAAAAACCTCTATGGTCTTTAAAAATTGGTTGTTTACTTAATTCAGGTATCATACACTAAATTTAATAATAATACTTTTTTTTGTCAAATAGATATGTCAATATATTTATAAATAAAAAATATGAACTCGTATTTCCTAAACATTAGCAACGAAGAAAAAAATTCAATTGCTGAAAAACATAGAACTTTATATAATGGATTCCAAACTATGAAAATCCATAAGACAAATGAAACCCCATTAAATGTTGAGGATTTGGCATTAGATAAAGGTGGAGTTACTCTAACCTCTAAAAATGAAATATCAACTTATACTAACACTATGTATATGACAGAATCTAAATCTGAAGAAGTATGTGAGGAGTGTGGTAAAATGTATGAGGGTGAAGGAGAAACTTGTGAATGTTGGAAAAATGAGATGTATGAAGGGGAAGTATGTGAGGAGTGCGGTGAGATGTATGAAGGAGAAGTATGTGAAGAGTGCTCAGGGATGAAATACGAGTATGAGAACATCGAAGAGTCAATACAGTTAAAATCTAAGTCTAAACAAGTACATGAAAGTATTGAAAAGACTTTAGATATGTTTAGAAGATTCGGAAACAAGTGATATGAAAATACAAGAAATAGTTGATTATTACTATAATTCAGATATCAACTGTTTAAAAGTTTCATTTAGGTTAAAAACTGACCAAATGAACCAAATAAGGGAAACCGAATTTGATATAGACGACATAAAACAATGGGGATATGATATTGTTTTTAATGAGAGTTTAATATCAGAGTCTACACAATTTTATTTTGAAGATGAAAACGAAGATTATTTTTTTGAAGAAGTTAATGAGGAAGTTTTGGAGGTTGATGAGGATTCTCTATTAGAATTCTTAAATGAGTATTACAACGAAAACCCTAAAAAATTACCTAAGACTTCACTTTTTTAAAACCAATTACGGTTATTTTTTTTCATTTTACAAATATATGTAATAATTCTTTTAAAAATACTATTTATTAGAAAATGAAAAAAATCATCAATTCATACGACGTTATACTTTCAGTTATGAACGTAGTTAATGAACAAGAAGGTGGAGATACTGGAGGTGGGGCAAGCACATCAACTGCAACTGCAACAAAGTGGGAATCCGGTGTTAAAAGAGGAAAGGCTAATCCGATTGATTCAAAAATTAAATGGGAATCAGGGTTAACAAGAGGAAAGGCTAATCCGATTGATTCAAAAACTAAATGGCAATCAGGGTTAACAAGAGGAAAAGCTAACCCATTGAGTTGATTTTTTTACTTTTTATAATATTTATAGTATAAACAAACATTATGGGTAAAAATGAATTAATCGAGAGGTTCAAATTACTAAGTAAATACGATACTTCAACAACCTTAACTGAAAATTTCAAAAAGTCTGATTTAATAAAAGAGGATAACTCTGACATCGCATTAGCTGCCGGAGCGGGAGCTGCCGCAGGTTCTTTTATACCTGGAATTGGGACTGCAATAGGAGCGGGAATTGGAGCCTTAGGGGCTTGGTACGCAACTAAAGATTCAGGACCTCAAGAGAGAGTTAGAATGGCATTTGATTTATGTAATAGAGTACCTGCCGACAAACAAGGTGAAAAACTTGTTGACGGTAATGCAATAGCGGATTCTATATATGACGCAATTGACGGTTTGGGAACTGACGAGGAGGCTTTAGGGACTGCGTTCTCTCAGATTCAGTCTATTGCTGATATGTGTGCAGTTAAAAAAGCTTACGAAGGGACTTATGGTAAAGATATATACAATGAACTTGATGGTGACATTGATTCTGATGAAGATTGGATGGTTATTTTAAGACCTTTAAGAAATATTCTTGACGCTCAAGCTCAACAAGCTCAACAATCGACTACAACAACTCAACCAACTCCAAACCCAACAGGCCAAGGATGGGAGAAATACCCATGTGTTGTTACAAACGCTAAAAGTTATGATGCGGCAACAAACACGTATAAAGATGAAACATGGACATTTACTAACGATGGAAAAATGAGTAATGGTAAGGTCAGTATTTGTTATACATGTTCACCAAGTTAATCAATAGGAATAATAATGAGTTATAAAAATTTAAAAATATCTGACACTGAAAAGAAGTTAATTCTTGAATCTCATAATGGGGGACAAAATTCTCATGTTATGGCGATGAATATCTCAGTTGATGGTAAATATATGGTTGTTTTTGATAACCTAATGGACCTTAAAACCAATAAAAATTTAGGTAACATATGGGAAAACAAAGATGCCTTCAATACTATAGTTGAACATCTATTTAGTTTAAATCCGGATTCTGAACATAGAGAATATATTAATGAATCTGAAGTGATTCAAGATATATGGTATAAAGTTGATGAGATTAAATTATTTGTTAAGGAGAATATTAATTCTGCAGAAAATTTAATTACTGAAGGTTTTTGGGGTTGGGTTAAAGAAAAGGCTGGTCAAGCTTGGGAAGGAGTAAAGAGTGTTGGGTCTATGGTTGGTAAAGGTATTATTTGGTTATTAAGAAAACTAAGGTCATTTTTATATCATCCTGTTGGTATTGCGTTAGACATAGTATTAACTGCGACAGGTATCGGAAAACTAGCCCCCATGATTATGTGGGGAGCAGTTGTTTGTTTAGATATATATGAATTATTAACAGGAGATTATGCTGAGGAAGATAAAAACTTACCGATGTGGGCAAGACTATTATTTTTAGCGGTTGATTGTTTAGCATTGGTTTTTACAGGTGCCGTATCTAAAACAGTTAGAGTTGGAGTTGAGTCAGTGTTAACAGGTGCTAAAGGAATGACAGGAATATTAACTAAATTTCCAAAACTAGCGTCTTTCTTAAAAGGATTCACAGGATTTCTTCCAAAGATAATTGCACCTATAAAAAGTTTTTTACAATGGGTTGGAAAGAGTATTCCAGCAACAAGTAAATTTGTTGCTAAAATAAGTTCAGGTATGGACAGAATTTTTGCCGAAGTTGGTCAACTTTCTATGAAACATCAACAAACTGCATACCAACAAGCTGCACAATCGGCTTCTAAACAGTTAGGAAAAAATATTACTCAAAAAGAATTAAGTGCTGCCGCAACACAACAAGCGAAAAAAGGATTTAAACAGGCAGCAATTGCGACAGGAGTGATAGGGGCCGCTCACGTAGGATTATCCGCATTATCAGGAGATGAAAATAAATCAGAAGAAGAAATTTCAAATACTACACCTGAAGAAAATAAAATGTTGGCTCAACAATTTTCGAGCACAATTGAACAGGACCCTGAGTTCGAAAAATTAAAACAAGAATTATCCCAATAATAAAATTATGAAAGCAAATTTTTTAATATCAGAAGATGAAAAAAGAAGAATATTAGGTCTTCACTTGACAGAAAACTTGGTACATGGTACATCGAAAGATAAAGAGTTGATAAAAGAAATTCAAAGTATTGTTAAAGGTACTGCGGAGACTTTAGTTGATGTTGGAAAAAATAATAAAGTTTTTTTCCAAGATTTAAAGGCCGCGATGGAGGGTATCGGAATAACTGGTGTTAAAAGTGTTGAGGAATTTAGTGCCGCGATTAAAGATGGTAAAATTACCGCAACTGACGCAGTTAAAGTTTATTCTAAACTTTTTGAGATGAACAAAAGTTTGGCCCAAGAAGTTTTAGCAACTGTTAAAGAATCCCCATCATTTAAAGATTTAGTTAATTTATCATTCCCACAAGGAAAAGCGTTCTTAAACGCTGAAGGAAAACTTACCGCAGATGCGGCTAAGAAAATGGAATTGATTAAAAATTATTACGCTAAGGTTGGTTTAAAACCTGAGGCCATCGAGGGAGCAATTAAAGAATTAAAGGCGGGTGGATTATCAAGTGAGATTAAATTTGCCGGTAGTAGAACTGCGGATGTTGCTAAAAATATTGCGAAGGTTGAGGGGTCGGCTTTAGGTAAAGAACTAGCACAAGGTGGTTTAGTAAAAGATGCTGCACAGGCAGGAATTAAACAAGGTACTAATGTTAAAATGGTAACTGTTGTTGATGGTAAAGCGGTAATCAAAGACGGACCTGTAGAATTATTTAAGACAGGTAAAGAATATTTCATTAAAATGCCATTATGGAAAAAAGTAGCATCAATTGGAGCGTTGGCAGGTTTAATTTACTTATTAACAGGTGATAGTGATGCATCAATCATAGTACCGCCACAAGCATCACCAATACTTGATAATGAGCTTTATTTCCCACCATATGTTATACAAAATGATTGTAAAGTGTTAACTACACCAAAACGTACAGTACGAAATGAACCCGTTAAACCTGAACCCGTTAAACCAGTTGATTCTGAACCTGTTATTAGTCCTATTGTTGGACCAACACCTTCACCAAGTCCAGAACCTTCGCCAAGTCCAGAGCCAGTTAATGTTGAAGGATTTGCCGGTAGAACTGATTTAACAAAAGGTGAATGTAAAGGATTCTTCCAAATCATTGATAGTAGAGACGAACAAAGTGGTGGTAAAACTGCAAATGATAAAGAATTAACAACAATTAAAGCGTGTCTTCAACAATATAACTTTGTTGGAGATAAACACGGTAAATTGAAGAGAAGATACGGATTAAGTGGAAGTGGAGGAGATAAAGCAATCTAATATTTATTAAAGATATGAAAAAAGAAAAACAAAATTTAAATGAATCATTAAGTAGAATTAAAAACCTCTTTCAACACGAAAGAGGTGTTGTTATATCTGAACAAAGTTATCGAACTTTATTAAATGAAGAAGCCGCTAAGGGAGATTATTCGAATCCCTATGTTGATTCTGAAATGACAGGAGACGTTGATACTGTTCAACGTATTTTGGATTTACCAGTTTATCAAACAGGGTTGGAAAGTATAAAAAGTGTATTAGATAAATATGTCAATAAATGGGCGAAAAACGAAGAAAACCCTGCTAATCCAATCATTGTACCAGCACTTAACAGATTAGGGGAATTGTATACTATAGATGAAAGTGGAGATTCTTTGTATAATGACATTTCATCAATAGGTGAAAGAACCATGGGAACCACTGCGATAAATCTTAAAAGACAATGTTTAAATATTTTAATTAATGCTCAAAGCCAACAAGCTCCGGCACCTCAGGCACCAGAAATAGTTTTAAAATGGGGAGATGGAAGTGAAGCTTCTAAATGTTTTACTCAGATAAAAAAAGACGGACATAGTGTTACGTTAGAAAAATCAGATGATGGGGTAGAATATTTTTTGATTGCTTATACTGACCCTTCACTTAAACCCGGATATTTCTATAGAGACGGTGAATTGGCATATGAAGATGTAAATAAACCTGGTGAATTTATTAGTAAAAAATGGGCTTGTAGTGAACAACCTGATGGAAATGGTAGATACAACATACAATATATTTAATAATATGAAAAAAAATATAATTTTAGAAACAGGTTCGGACCCAAGAAGTAAAAGAATGGCCGCTGCCAATAATACAAATAAAGGCGCTGCGAATAAAGGTACGGCAAATAAAGGTGGTACATTATGGACTCAGTCGCCATTTAAAGATAATGTATCAGCTAACAAGTTTAGAGCTTGGGTTAATAGTACTTACCCTACGGTTGCAACATCTGTTAATTTATCTCCAGAAGGCTCACAAACCAATTCATATAGAAATTCTTACATTAAAAAGGCTTGGGAATACCCAACAACCACTGGAGGTAAATTAGGTGATGAATATTTAAAAACTGCTGATGGACAGGCTTTAGGTGGAGGAGGTCAACCAGCTCCAGAAGCTGAAGACCTATCTATGTGGAATGATAAGGCTTATTGGACATCTCAAGCGAATACAAAATGTTTACTTTCATTGGGTAGTAACTCAGTATTCTCAATTTCAAAGAAAGGAGTTTCAACCCCTATGTTAGGTGTTAACACAACACAAGGTCAAACTTATTATTTTGACATGAAAGGTGGGGTTTTCAATAATAAGGGACAATCACTTGGTTTATCTTATTCTTGTGATGGTGACAAGGTAAATTTCTTTCAAGCTGGAACAAACGAATCAGGACTTAGTTTTAATACAACAAGTTTTCCTAAATTATTTGGTCAACAAGGAACTGTTCAAGGACAACCAAGTCCAACAGGGACAACTGAAACAAAAGTTGATATTGGAATTGACGGATTAACCGCTGCGGGTATTACAACCGCTGAGGCGATTAAAGAAATGAATCAATTTAACCCTGCTAAATGTGGTCCAATCATTCAAAAGTATTACGAATTTGCGGTTAATAATGACCCTATCGAAGTTATTTTAAAACAAGTACCAGGTGGTAATGCAGGAGAAAGATTAGCGAATCTTGCGAGAATGCAGATTAATGTTGAGGCTTGTAAAAGAATTATCGTTAATGATGCAGGTGGATTATTTAAAGGAAGAGGTGAGACCGAAAGTGCATTGGCAAGTTTCTTTAAAGGAAATAGACAAATTAGAAAACAACTTGAATATTTGGCAAACCCATCAAATCCTGTATTAAGATTACCTGACCAAGGGGTTTCTGCTAATAACCACTTCAAAACATTACAACAATCCTACGGTACTGCAACACAAAACAAAACGTTTAGTGATGAAGCAAAAAAAGAAATTTCATCTTATGTATTTAAAGAATCTATCAATAAGAGTGACAAATTAATTAATGAAATTGTTTCAGGTAAAATATCTAAATTAATTTCTGAAAATAATAAGAAATTATTAAATGAAACAAAATTAATTTCTGAAAGATTTAATGTTATTAAAAATTCTTACGGTAGAATATCTAATGATAAATTTTATCATATGTTAATTAGAGAAACAATTAATATGCAAAATAAGGGTTATAATGAAAACTTAATTTGTGAAGGATTATTTGATGATATATTCAGAGGTCTATTTGGTGGTGTTGAAGATACTGCAAAAGAAGAGTTGTTAGCATATCTATTAAAATTAATGGGTATTGAGAATAATAGTTATCTGTATAACTTATTAATTGTTGCCTTTGGTAACGTTCCAATCGCTGATATTCCTAAATTGTTTACTGATTGTAGATTTGTTACAAAAATATTCGCGGAATCTATACCTGAAGCAATGATTAGAAAAACTCAAGAAGGTAAAGGTTATGGTTCAGGGGTTTATGATGTTATTCGTAACACACTGGTAGACGCGATTGAATCTACAGAATTCGTATCAGGTTTAGAATCTAAATTAGGAAACATGATTTGTCCTTTAGTTGATAAAGTTAAAGGTAATATGGAAAGAGAATCATCTAAAATTAAAGAAATGTATTCAACAAAGTAATTTTAATTTTATAGTATAAAAAAAAGGGACAGTTTAACTGTCCTTTTTTATTTAAAATCATTTTGATAATCAATCCAAATATCATGTAGGTATTTACCAATTGAATCTGAAAATATTGTAGGTTCTGTTGGTTTTTTTTGTAATTTCATACCTGTTTCATTTAGTAATTTATCTCCCTTTTTAATGTTACAAGGGCTACAACAAGTTACCAAATTATCCCAAGAGTTACCACCTCCTTTTGATTTAGGTATTAAATGGTCAATCGTAAGATTTTTTTTACTACCACAATAAACACAAGAATAATTATCTCTTCTCATTATTCTATTACGATTTACTCTAGTTCTACGTCTTTTAAATGACACGTAACTTAATAGTCTTATGATTATTGGTCTTAAAAATTCTTTAACTCCGCAAACCAACGGTTCCTCCGAAGATTTAACAATCTCAGCCCTACCTTTATAAACTAAATTAAATCCTCTATTAAATGTTGTTACATTTAATGGACTATAATCATAATTAAGTACTAAAATACCATTCATAATACACAATTATAACAAAAAAAATTGAATTTACAAATAAGTATTAGTATAATTAATAATATACAATGGACCCAAAAGTAAAAAAAATTGAAGTAGAAGAAATAAAGCCAAAAACTGAAAATTTATCAGAAACTGAATCAAATAGTAAGGATACTTTTTCTGATTTATGGGATAATTTTAGTGGAACACATTTTATTTAATATATGTACGTAATTTTAAAACACATTAAGAACAAAACTAACAAGGTTTTACCTGTTATTTTGGTCGACAACCAAAGTGAGATATTGGAATTCAACTCATTAGACGAAGCTGAAAAAATGAGGGACATATTCCAAAAAAACTCAGATAGTGGTTATAAATATGAAGTGAAAAAAATATAATTTCTTTTGTGAAATAGGAATTTATTTATATATTTGTAGAAATAATTACCACTATGAAAAACATACTATTCTACGCAACAATCATCACAATCTCATACTTAGTATTTGATAAGTATACTACTGAAAACAATCCTTTGTTGAAAGCAAAGATTGAGCAGGTTGTAGAATCTAAAGTTCAAAAATTATACTCACCTGAAATTGACAATACTGAAGTATTATCAGATGTTGACAATGTAGTAGTTGTAGATAATGATGAGACATCTTATGTACAAAACAAAAATGGTGGTAGTGCTTACAAACTTGAGGGTAACGTTGCAGTAGTTACAGTTTTCTTGACTGATGTTAATATGAGTTATGGAAACGAAAGTAAAGTGATGTCAAGTGTGAATAACGCTGAGCGTTGGTTGAAAACCAAAGCCGCTGAGTACGGGAAAGAAGTTAATTTCATCAACTACGAATATGGTAAGAGTAAGTTAGTTTCATTCAACACACCTCAAGGATGGTCAAGTGCGGGTAATTCATTCAGTTCTTACACCACATTACAAAAATTTGAAGATACTCCATCAGGAATTATTGATTTCGCAAAATCTCAGAACTGTGACCAAGTTGTTGTTTTGTTTGTATCTAACGGAAACGGACGTTCATACGCTATGGATAATTACTTAGCATCAAATGTGGTTTTAGACTACGATGTGATTTTCGCACCTAACAATGTGGCAAATGAAACTCAAATTGCTCACGAAATGTTACACTTATTCGGAGCTGTTGATTTATATTCATTGAATGGTCAATCACAGGATAAGACCTCAATGTTACCACAATTCAAAAGAGATATCATGGCTAATGTTTCTAACAACCTTTCAGTTACTGAATTCAGTCCATTCACCGCTTGGACAGTTGGTTTGACTTCTGAGAAAAATTCTAACTACGATATCTTGGCATCAAGATGATTAAAAAGTGGATTATAAAAAATACAGTTTTCTTATTAACTTTAACCCTTATATTAGGTTATATCGTTAGAAAGTTAATTTAAGAAATGCCCCCATAGCTCAGCTGGATAGAGCAACAACCTTCTAAGTTGTGGGTCACACGTTCGAATCGTGTTGGGGGTACCATTTTTATTAATGAGGAGCACTCACCAAGTAGTAATCACCTGTTTCTAATTCAGGTAGATAAGATTTTTTCACTTGGTTACCATAATTACTAACCATAATAGATTTGTTCTTTTCCTTATCATGTATGATGTCAGAATCAATTCTTTCGTCTTCATCATATAATAATAATTTATCCATTAAATTTTTATCGTAAGATATATAATACATTCCTCGTGTTTCATATTCATCGTAGTCATCAGTATATCCGTTTCCATCACATTCATAACACGTTTCATTACCTTGTCCTCCACAATTATCACAAGTTACTTCACCATCCCCATCACAGTATCCACAATTATCCCCCTCATCGTCAGTACCATCTCCATTACATTCTGAACATTCAATTTCACCACTTGAGTCACAATCATTACAGTTTACGGTTCCATCACCACCACAATATTCACAACTTATTTGAGTGTAATTTGACTCTATTTCAGCAATATCAAATCTAAAAATATTACTAACTATCGTTTCATAATATTTTTCATAATTTAAATCATCAAATGATATTGATAAAAGAAAACAAATAACAGATAACTCTTTATCATTAAAATTTCTAAAAAAATTTTGTAATAGATTATCTTTTCTAAAAAAATGAAATATATCATCTGCGGTTTTAATCTTATTTTTCAATAAGATTAATTTAACTCTATTATTTACGTATTTTAATAGTTTATCCTTTTCCATATATTTATAAATATATGAAAGAGTTGTTATCTGAGGAAATTCAAAAATTTAACAAATTATCTAAATTCAGTTTTGTTAATGAAGGCGCAAATGCATCTTCATTACGTTCACATGTCGAATCTTTAGGATATAGTAGTAAATCGACTATGGATGAGTCAGGTGACTTAAATGGTGACTTAGTTGAGGTTTTGAAAAAATTGGCAACAATGGTTAAAAAGTATAAACCTGATGTTAAATTAAAATTTGGTTCAGGTAACGATAAATTTCATAGAAGATTACGTTATGTTAGTAGACATACTAAAGGAGAGGCGGTTGATGTTACAATAGATTCACAAAATTCAAAACTTATTGATGAATTAAATAAATTATTTTGTTATATCAGAAAAGAAAACGATGGTTTTAGTTTTATAGATGAGTATAACCATCCATCTAAAGCTTCAACAGGTGGACACTATCATTTTTCATTTAGAGCTGGAAAACCTGAAGACACAAGAAGTACAAAGTCAATTTGTTCAGGAGTTGATTTATCAGAATTTGATGATTTTAAAGATATATCAAACATTGACGATGGTGAATATAAGGATAAGAAAATGAAAGATTTAATTTCTAAAATTTCAGATGAATATGAAAAACCTGAATCTGAGGTTGAATCAAAAATAAAGGAAAAACAAAAAACTGAAGGTAATGATTTTATAGAATCATTATTTAAGATGTTTATGGATGAGATTCCTCTTGAAGAAAAAATTAATGAGAGTCTTAAAAGAATGAAAAAATTAATGTAATGAAAAAACCATTTAACTTTTTTAAATCATATGATGAAATGGAATCAACAACTTTCATCCCATATAGTAAAACAAAAACTAAAGTTGTTAGTATGTTTGATGGTGTTGTTTCTAGTATTGATTTAGATAAAAAAGTAAAATTAACAACTGAACATGATATTAACGGGTTTGAATTTGATATTGAGTATGTTAACGACACTGAAGACGAATATTCTACACCTGATATTAAGGTAAATAAAAAAAGTAAAGTTAGTGAAGGAGAGACTTTATTTTTTATGTCACCTGATGTTAATTTAACTGTAACATTTATTGTTGGATTCTCAAAGTACAATTTTGAAAATTTTGTATCAAAATATAAAAATAAAATTGATGTTAAGGATGATAAAAAGGAGGATAAAGAAGATAAAGGAAAAGAAAACAATTTAACTGCACCTGGTAGTTTAAATTCTTTTTTTGATGAGTTACTTTTAAAACCGATTTTAAATCCATTGTCAGGTAAGAAACCTATTGAAGAGAATATAAAAGAGGATTTAGAAAGATTTAAAAAACTAATAAAATAAAAAAGGGACGTAAGTCCCTTTTTATATGGTGGAGATGCCGGGGGTCGAACCCGGGTCCAAAAAAGTTTACCATAAAACACTACACGCTTAGGTTATTGTTTTTCTAAACAATCCAAAACTTCACAATTCCCTTATTTTATAGTGGTTCGGTTTACTGAGAACTAATCCTCCACTTTGTTTCTTTTTGGGTAGAAACCACACCACAACTACGACTTCTGTTGCAAGGTTGTATGTCTGCCGACCCCTAGTAGGTTAATCCTAGATTAAGCTACAGATACTTCTTCAGTACGGATTAAACCGATTGTAGAAAGTTTGTTGATAACGTTGCCGTTTGTAATTTGAACCAGTTTAACGGAGTTAATTCAGCTCCGGCGTGCGTTTTATGACTAATCCATTCCTGTCAAAGCCAAAAACATCCCCATAAATCAAAGAACTATTGTACAAATATATAAATATATTCTTAAATACACAACTATTTATTTTAAAATATTACATGTCATTATATTATAAATTAATTGATTTTAGGGATGGTAAAATTGATAGTACTGACCTTAGACGTTCGGACGATAGTGGAGTATTAAGAGTTGGTTCAGTTACTAATAATCGAAGTAGAAGTTTAATAACTTTAAATTTTGATAATTTAGACTACTTTAAAATAATATTTCCTAATGACGATAATAATAATTCGTATATAATAAATTTTTTGTTTAGTTATTATGGAGGTGGTGGTAGTTTATTTTTAGATGATTACTATTTTAATGATGAAGAGTGGGATGAGGGTTATATTTATGATTATTTTTCAGAAGAAAATAAAAAATTATTCAAAGACATTTTATTAAAAATTTCGCCAAAAAACGCAATATTACTTAGTGATAGTGAAAATCGTAGAGAACCTTTTATTTTTATTAAAAATAATTTTGAACGTTATGTCGACGACATTGTTTCGGAATATGCTCATTATTATGATGAATGTTTACAGGAAGGTGCAAAAAAATATATCTTAAATAAGTCATGTAATGTATTAACTAATTTTGGAATATTCACAAAATCATGTGCATCAAAATATTTCACAACGGTAGGTAATTTAATAAAATTATGGGATAATTCTTCAGTTAATAAGGATATTGATTCATTTATAGATTTTTTGGGAGAATTTGTTGAAGAAAATAATTTACATATTGATGAGGATTTATGGGAGGACTATTACTCTTATTATGATTCTATGAACTTTGACAGTGAAGGGTTTAATAGTAGGGTAAATAGGTATTTAGAACAAATATCTGACAAGGTTGATGAAGATTTAGATTCGGAGGTTTTCCAAAAAAACATTGAGCTAAGTGAACTAATGAGTAAACTAGATTATAAATTTGGAGCTTGGTACAATTTTCCAAAAAGTAAAAATTTTGGTGAAAAATATGATTATATATTTAGAATTGATGTGATTGATAACGGTAAAATAGAATGTGTGTTTAAAAGAAGAGGTGATACTTATGAATCTATTGAAAGATTTAAAATGACCAAAGAAGAATTTACTAATTTTTTAAACCATCCTGAGCTTTTTAGTTAATTTTTCACTATCTTTGTATTATGATTGAAAACTTAGATTTCCTTAAACAGGTACTTTCTGTACCAACCCATTCATTTCAAGAAGACGAAATGATTGAATTTTTAATTCAACACCTAACATCTAAAAAAATAAAATTTAAAGTAGATGAAATGGGTAACATTTATGTGACAAAGGGAGAAATTTCTGATGGGGAATATTATCCATGTGTTGTTGCTCACACCGACACAGTACACCCAATAGATACTATCAATATTAATGAAGAATATTTGTTAGATTCTAAAGGAAATAAAAGTTTAAGTCTGAAAGCTTATAATGACAGTGGAAATCCTACAGGTATTGGAGGTGATGATAAATGTGGAGTATTTGCGTGTTTACAATTATTAGATGAATTGGACGTAATAAAAGTTGCGTTTTTTGTATCTGAAGAAGTTGGTTGTATTGGGTCAAAAAATGCTGATGAAAATTTCTTTAAAGACGTGGGATATGCAATTCAATTTGATGCTCCAAATGACTATATGGTTACTGAATATTGTTTTGGGGTTAAACTTTTTGAAACTGACTCTATATTCCATAATTCGGCAAAAAAAGTTTTAAATGAAAACATGTTGTCAACTCCGAAGTTTGAAAAACATCCGTATACTGATGTTTGGCAATTAAAGAAAAAGTTTGATTTTTCATGTATCAATCTTTCAGTTGGTTACCACAGTTACCACACAAAAAATGAATATGTTGTTGTTGAAGAAGTATTAGCTGGACTTAAATCAGGATTACTCTTGATACAGGAGTTAGGTAATAAAAAGTACAAATACGTTAACGAAAAATTTGTTCTATAAAAAAAGGGGAAGTTATTCCCCTTTTTTCTTTCTTGTTTTCTTTTGTTTTTCAGAGTCTTTTATTAATACCTCTTCTGATTCATTAATAGAAATTTCATATTCTTTATCTATTACGATATTATTTTTCAAAACTTCATCTGAAATAAAATCTTCGATTTTTTCTTGTATTGCTCTTTTTAGAGGTCTTGCTCCATACACTTCATCAAATCCAATTTTTGAAATAAAGTCGATTACAGTTTGGTCAAATTTAATTTTATACCCAAGACTTTCCAATCTATTCTTTAATATAGAAACTTCAGAATAAACAATTTTTTGAACGTCACTATCTTGTAAGGTATTAAATATAATTGTTTCATCTAATCTGTTAATGAACTCAGGTGCAAAATAATTTTTAAGTTCTTTTGTTAAAACACTCTTTTTTGCCTCTTCATTTTTATATACGTTATTACTTGTACCGAATCCAATACCTGAACCAAACTCCTGCATTTTTTTAACTCCAATATTTGAGGTCATGATAATTAAACAGTTTTTAAAATTAATCTTTCTACCAAAACTATCTGTCATATACCCCTCATCTAAAAGTTGTAATAACGCTGAGAATATATCTTTATGTGCTTTCTCAACCTCATCGAATAATACAACTGAATATGGTTTTGTTTTAACTTGTTCAGTTAATTGACCACCTTCTTCATACCCAATATAACCAGGAGGTGAACCTATTAATCTTGAAACACTGTGTTTTTCTTGGAATTCACTCATGTCAACCCTGATTAAATTATTATCACTTCCAAAAATTTGTTTTGCAAGTTCTTTGGCGAGTAATGTTTTACCAACACCTGTCGAACCTAAAAATATGAATGAACCAATTGGTTTGTTAGGGTCTTTAATACCTAAACGATTTCTTCTTATCGATTTTGAAATTTTTTGAATCGCTTCTTTTTGACCAATGACAGATTTATTTAATTCTTCTTCCAAATTAATTAAAGCATTTTTATCATCCAAAGTTAATTTTGTCAAAGGTATTTTTGTCATCATTGATACTACCTCATAAACTAATTCATCTGAAATATCTTTTCTATTATTCAATAAATCCTGTTCAAATTTCTTTTTTTCAGTTTCTAATTGTCCAATAATCTTTTTTTCTTTGTCCCTAAGACTTGCGGCCTCTTCATAATTTTGTTTCTTAACAACTGTTATTTTGAGTTGTCTAATTTCCTGAGCTTTCTTTTTTAATTCCTCAATAATTTCAGGATTCTTAACATCAACCTGTGCTCTTGCTCCAACTTCGTCTAATATATCAAACGCTTTATCAGGAAATTCTCTATCTGTAATATATCTTTCCGCTAAATCGACACAAATTTGTAAAATTTCATCAGAATATTTTACTTTATGGTAATTTTCATATTTGTCCCTAACATTTTTTAATATTTGTAAAGTTTCATCTTTTGTGGATGAATTAACAATTACTTTTTGAAATCTTCTATCTAAAGCACCATCCTTTTCAATTTGTTTTTTGTATTCATCTAAAGTTGTTGCACCAATACATTGAATTTCTCCTCTTGATAATGCAGGTTTTAAAATATTAGATGCGTCTAAGGTACCTGAAGCGTTACCCGCTCCAACTATAGTATGAATCTCATCAATGAATAATATTACGTTTGGATTTGCTTGAATTTCCTCCAATATCACCTTCAATCTTTCTTCAAATTGTCCTCTATATTTAGTACCGGCAACAACTGAATTTAATTCTAACGATAAAATTCTTTTATCTAATAGATTTCGTGGGCAATCTCCTTCAAATATTTTCATTGCCAATCCCTCAACAATTGCGGTTTTACCACACCCTGGTTCTCCAATAATAATTGGGTTATTCTTTTTACGTCTAGATAAAATTTGCGCAATTCTAACTATTTCAGTCTCCCTACCAATTACAGGGTCCAATTTACCTTCTTCCGCAAGTTTGATTAAATCCTTACTGAAGTTATCTAAAACTGGTGTTTGTGAACCACTATCATTATTTTTTGAAGGTTTAGAACCTTCCCCGATTGAATCTGTCATAAATATTTTTTTAAAATTTTAGTAATAAAATTCATAAAATTCAATGATTAACTTTCTTAAAAAAATTATTATATTTAAAATAAAAAAGTATGGCAATCAAAAGAGAAATAATCGAAGGGACAAAAATAATTTGTGAAATCGAATCATCGAACATTGAAAAGACTACCTATGATACCCAATCTAAGAAATTAGTAGTCGAGTTTAAAAATAATGTTGAGTACGAATATGAGGACGTACCACATCAATTGTATACACAGTTTAGAATATCTGAATCTCAAGGGGCTTTTTTCAATAAAAACATTTCAAAAAATTTTAAATATAAAAGATTGTAATAAATCGTATATTTATAATTTGTGAGTGATAACATTTTAAAAAGCTTCGAAGTTAAAGAAACACTTAATCCCAAAGTTTGGGATGACTATAAATCTTTGGATAATGCCAAATTAAAATCTGACATTAGAAAAAGTCTTCTTCAGGTTGCTGAAGAATTTATTTATTTTGTAGATGTTGATTTGGAAATTAGTGATATCGTACTAATGGGTTCATTAGTTAACTTTAATTGGTCCAATTTCTCAGATTTTGATTTACATGTTATTGCCGATTTTAATCAGTTTTCAAAAGAACAAAAAGATTTATATGAGCAGTTTTTTGATATGAAAAAGACACTGTTTAATATAAAACATAATATTAAAATTTTGGGATTTGAAGTTGAACTTTATTTACAGGATAAAAACTCAGCCCATTTTAGTGACGGTGTATATTCATTAATTGATGATGAGTTTATTAGTAAACCAAAAAAAATCACAAATAAGATTAATACAAAATTATTACAGGATAAAGCAAAACAATGGATGAGTATTATTGATGGGGCGATTGATAACGCTAAAGATGAAGAATTACATACGTCAATTGAAATACTTAAAAAATATTATAAAAAACTAAAAAAATATAGACAGTGTGGTCTTGAAAAGGGTGGAGAGTTTTCTTTAGAAAATTTAGTTTTTAAATATTTGAGACGAAACGGATATGTTGGTAAATTGTTAGATTTTAGAAACGAAATATTTGATAAAAAAGTTTCAGCATAATTACTTTATAAAACATTTAAATAATAAATTAAAAAAGTGATTTATTACTATATTTATATATAAAAACTTTTATGGCAAATACTAGTGCAGGAACTGCTTATAATATAATAAACGTATCAACGGGTGCTTGTGCTACTTGCACATCAACTATATCACCACATCCAGTTTGGTCAGATAATACAGGAGGAACAATTGTTCAAATGAGTATGATTACAATTGGAGGGTCAGGATTAAATAGCTAAAAAAATGAGTAAATTAAAACCAATCGGAAGCGAAAAATTAGAGGGAAAGGCTAAATTGCAAAGAATGTTAGAAATTGCAAAATACAATGAAACCCCAAAAGAATCAATTAATGAAGTAACTTCAAAAGACTATTCTATTCAGTTATCTGATGGAAATGTTTATGAAATATATAAAGAAAAGAATGGTTATATTCTAAAGAAAAAAATCAATGAGTCTACTTCAGAATATTTGGAGCCAATGAAGAATAGAAAATACTATTCGTCTTATTCACAGGCTTTGAAAAGGTTAAATCTTTTAACTAAAGAGATTAACACTTTGACTGAACATTCTGAAAATATTTCATTGTTTGGAGAGTCTAAGCGTTTTTTTTTAAAGAGAGCTAAGGGTGGATACAACGATGAAACACCTGAAGGTGAATTAGAAGAGCAACCTACTCCTCCGGCAGCCCCTGTGGCACCAACACCTCCTCCACCACCTGTTGAAGATGAAATGGGTCCTGAGGAACCAATTGAACCTGTATCTGATGAAATGGGTCCTGAAGAACCAATTGAACCGGCATCTGATGAAATGGGAGGGGAAAAAAATGACCAATTTAAATTAATTCAAAAACTTGTGGGTAAATTAACTCAAAAGTTAAGGTCTAGAAGTGAAAATGATTTATTAACAAGTAAGGAAATTAAATATGTTTTAAACTCAGTAATTTCTTCTTTAGAATTAGATAATTTAGATGAGGAAGACAAAGAAGAGATTTTAGCGAGATTTGAACCTAATGAAGAAGGTGATGAAATGGGAATGGAAAGTGAAGAAGATTTTGGTGGAGAAGAACCTGTATCACCTGAAGAAACTCCAGTTCCTCCAGCGCCTGAAGGTGAAATGGAAGAAGGTATGTTCCATTCTGATAGATTTGAAAAAATCTCTAGCAAGTATCCTGATATGGATGACACTGACAGACGTTTTAGAAGTAAAATAATGGATTCAGTTTTTGCTGAGTCTAAAGTTGATAAAGTATTATCAAAATACTTTGTAGTTAGTGAACTTGAAGAGAACATTCAAAAAAACAAGAAGAGAATAAAAGAAGAATATTACAACCAAAGAAAAAAAGAGATTGTTAGTGAGATTAGAAAATATTCTTTAACTAATAAGCAACGTAGATTATCTGAAGAATTTATTGACACATTACCAATGATTAATTTTGTAGGTAGAACAAACAAAGGAAACTTAGTTTTTGAACACAAAAATAATCAAGTTAAAATAAGTCCTGAAGGTAGAATTTTATGAGTCACCTAATTTATGTCAATGGATTAGGTCCAAACTATAAAGGTAATAGAATATATGAATTTATATTTTCAAAAACTGATGAGTATTGGCAAGATGATTGGGATGGGGATATTGCAAATGGAAATCCTACACCTCCTGAGATTGAATCCATTGAGTTTATTGGTACTTTAAATAAAGAAGATATAGAGTTGGAATTAATACAAAATTCCGACTTTTTTAGTATGAAAGACGGGGTTGATAATGTGGTAGCTTTGGCTTGGGAAAAGGATAAAGATATTGAGAAACGTTTGGTTTTTCACTTCGGAGATTCTTTAGAAAAAGTGAAAGATAAATTGTATGAGAAAGATTTAATTTTAGATATTAAAAAAAATGAATACCAACTTGAAAAATAAAATTAGAAACTTGCAAATTGCGGGTTTCAGTAATAAGACATTATCTTTGATGTCTGAGAATGATATTAAAAATCTTCATGGTTTAGTTTGTGAAGCTACAATGACTTACGATATTAAAAACAATCCAAAAGACAGTGAAAGTTATAACGCTTTACCACCTGATGTTAAATCAAAAGGTTCAGTTGGTTCAGATGGGAAAATTGTGGTTCAGACAGAGTCTGAATTACAAGAAAAAGAAGAGGATAACGCTTGGGGTATTTGTACAAAATCAATAGGTGATAAAGTAGGTACTACAAAACGTTCAAAGTGGGGTAAGAAAATATTAGACAAGTACGAAAGATGTGTTAAACAAGTTAAAAAAGATATTAAAGAGGGTAGAGACCCATATAGAACTATCTTTGAAGAAAGAATGGAATCAATAATTGAAAACAAACTTTCCGCCCAAATTTCAAAAAAAGAATTGGTTGATTTGGTTAAAAATTACACTAAGAAAATTACAAATGAGGCGGAAATGGCTGACCCAATCACAAAACCTAAACCCGGTGTTAAACCTGGTACTGATACTGATTTTGACCCATTCATTAACCCTGACCCAAATGACCAACCTGAAGCTAAAAGAAGAAATATTAAATTTGGGGGACCTGCAGTAAAACCTAAACCCGGTGTTAAACCTGGTACTGACACTGATTTTGACCCATTCATTAATCCGGACCCAAATGACCAACCTGAAGCTCGTTCATTTAACGTTAATAAATTTATGTCATTAGTTAAAAAGGCAGGATTATTAAAAAAGAAGTAATATGAAATTAAATAGAAGACAATTACAAGAGGTACAAAGTCAAAAAAAATTAATTAATAAACTTAAAGGTTTACTTAATGAAGCTCCTCCGATGAGTTTTGGACCTGAAGTTGGTGGAGGTAGACCCGCAGCAAAATTACAAGGTAAAATAGAAAAAGGTGAACTACCTTTAAGTAAATTTGGATTAACTCAACCACAAGTTGACTTTTTCACTTCTCAAGCATTTAAAGATTCAATAGTTAATTTAGAAAGATTATTTAACAGATATTCAGGAATTGATAGAAGATTAGTTGCGGGAAATCAATCATTAAAGAGAGATGCCGAAACTGCATTTAGAGGACTTTATGATTTAGTTGGTCAACTATTACAAGAATTAATCCAATTACAAAGTAGAAATAAAGTTGCGTTAGAGGAAATCGCAGCTGAATCTGTTGAAAGGGCTATGGGGATTGATAGAGAATTTTTTAGTAATAAATTAAAACTTGATGGAGAATTCACTACAGGATTTTTGAATAAGTTGAAAGGTATGAAAGAAAGAGTTCAAAATATCTCTGATGAAGAAATAATGGAAAAATTTGCAGATGTTGATGAGGAAAAGAAAGAGAAGTTGGAACAAATGAGAGATGAATTTGAAAGTGAGGGGATTGAATTTGATGAAGAAAAGGCAAAGGAGGCAATTGAGTCTACCTTTAAAATATCTCCTGATACTGCGGAAAGGGCGAAGAAGGAATTTTCAGATGAAGTTTCAAGAAGAATGATTATTAATTTATTCAGAAGAGGAATGGCTTTAAACTACGCCAACGCTTATGACATATGTAGTGAAAAGATTGAGGAATTACCTAACGGAGCTAGAATTATACAGTTATCTAATATATTACAACCAATCATGTTACACATGTATTGGTTATTCCCTGACATTGGTTCAGTAGGAAATTCAGGTGGAGGACAAATTGGACAAATTGAAGTACAACCACCGAGTAACCAACAATCTGGTGGAGGTAATGATGAAGATGGGGAAGAAGAAGATGAAGAAGAAGATTCTTCTGAAAATCAACCACAAACTCCACAACAACAATCAGGACCATTTATCATTAAAGCAAGAGCAATGACTTTACCTTTATTGGTCCATGAATTGGTTAAAGGTGTTATAATGTTCTTCACATCTGCAGGTGGTGAAAAATCTGAAAAGGGTGTATTAGCAAAAAAACAAGCCAGTTCATTAGAAATTGAAGCGTATGATTTAGTTTATGGAGAAAAATTCTTTTTAGAATTTTACAAAGAGTTTAATAAAATTGTTCCTGACAAACAAGAACAAAGAGATTTAACTCCATTTGTTTTAAAATATTTATCTGAAGAAAAATATGAAACTTTAGTTGAGTTAGCAAAATCATTGTTTACATTAGGTTTATCTGATGCGGATTATGCGAACAATTATATAACTAATTTAGTTGAGAAATCTAAAAAATTACAAAAACAAATGGAAAAAAATCCTTCATATATGAAGAAAAAATATAAGGATGATTTTGAAGGTGATGATGACTATTTGTCGAGTTTAGGACTATAAAAAATTCAAATAAACCCCTCAGAAGAGGGGTTTATTATTTTAAAGTATTTATATAATATATGAGTTTAACAAAAGAACAAGTTTTATTAGAGTATAGTAAATGTATGAAATCAACACCATACGCTCTGAAAACGTATTTACAAACGTATGATAATACGGTATCTAAATACGTTCCTTTGGAGTTATTTCCTGACCAACATACATTGATTGATGATTATGAAAATTTTAATGAAAATATTGCATTAAAATATAGACAGGCTGGGGTTTCTACAGTAACTGCCGCATGGGCATCCAAAAGATTAGTATTTGCTTCAAAAAGTAAACCTGAAAAAATATTGATAATTGCTAATAAATTGGACACTGCGGTTGAAATGGCAAATAAAGTAAGGGGATTTACTGAACAATGGCCAAAATGGGTTGGTGTTACATTCTCCGCAGAAAAAAACTCACAAAGACATTTTAAACTTTCAAATGGATGTGAAGTTAAAGCAGTTGCAACATCTAAAGATGCACTGAGAGGATATACTCCAACAATATTAGTTTTTGATGAAGCTGCGTATATTGAAGCAGATGGGGATTTTTGGGCGGCTTGTATGGCGTCTTTATCTACAGGTGGTAAAGTAATCGTAATATCAACACCAAATGGTTACGACGCAATTTACTATGAAATTTATGACCAAGCAATCAGAGGTATGAATGAATTTAAAATTTCTGAAATGGCTTGGTTTAAAGACCCAAGATATGCTAAGGACTTACATTTGGTCAAAGTAAAAGATATTATTCATTATTTTTTAAATCGAGATGAATATAAAGAAGTTGAAATTATTGAATATAAAGATAAGGAGAAAAATTTTGATGAAATAAAAAATTTAATCTCTGAAGGATACAAACCATGTTCTAGTTGGTATGAGAAAATGGTTAAAAAACTTAAATACGATAAACGAAAAGTTAACCAAGAACTTGAGTGTCAATTTTTAGGTTCAGGGGATAACGTATTTGATTCCAATGTACTTGACTCAATAAGGACAGATATGGTCAAAGACCCTTCATCTAAATTTATGGGGGGGAGTGTGTGGATTTGGAAAGAACCTGTTATGGGTAAAAAATATATAATGGGTGTTGACGTTTCAAGAGGAGACAGTGAAGATTATTCAACTTTTGAAATATTAGATTTTGAATCACGAGAACAAGTTGCAGAATACATAGGAAAAGTCCCTCCCGATATTTTAGCGGAAATTTGTTATAAATGGGGACAAATGTATAGTGCGTTTATTGTTGTCGATATAACCGGTGGAATGGGTGTCACTACCTCAAGAAAATTACAAGAATTAGGTTATCGAGATTTATATGTTGATGGTATAGACGCCACCAACAGATGGAAGTATGACCCAAAAACACAAGATAAAATTCCTGGAATTAATTTCAACTCAAAAAGAGTTCAAATAGTTGCATCGTTTGAAGAGTACATTAGACATGGATTGAAAATCTATTCATCAAGATTATTGAATGAAATGAACACATTTGTTTATATAAATGGAAGACCTGACCATCAGAGAGGTCAACACGACGATTTAATCATGTCAATTGCAATGTGTTGTTATGTTGGTGAATCTTCTTTCACTCAATTAACAAAGGTTACCGAACAAGCAAAAGTTATGATAGATTCTTGGCAAGTTAATTCATCAGTACCTGAATCAAGAAGTAGATTTTTTGACCCAGTATTTGAACAATACGGACAAGCAAAGAAAAATGAAGCAACAAAAAATGATTATGAAAACTATTTATGGTTATTCGGAGGACGTAGATAATGGGATACATTGCAAGAAAAACATCAGGTAAATCAGTCGGAGGGTCAAAATTAAATGTCCCAGGACAAGGTATTTTAGCGGTTAAAAATAGTGATAGTAATAAAAATATTACAAAACCTAAAAATTAATAAATTATATTCACAAATCTGCTAAAATAAATTATTTTTAAAATATATGCAAGACCAACAAAATAATAATTTGACAGTATGGCAGAAATTATCTTCGGTTTTTGGGCCAAATTCCCTAATGAACCAAGATTTTCCTACTTTTAAGTTCGATAAAAAAGAACTTTTAAAGACTACGTCAAAACAGGAATATGAAAAAGAGAAATTACAAGCTCAACAAACATTTTATTTAGCCAACCAATGGCAAAAAATTGAGAGTAATTTATACACTCAGGCCACTTATTACGAACCAACTAGATTATCGGCATTTTATGATTATGAATCTATGGAGTTCACACCTGAAATTTCGGCAGCTTTGGATATATATGCCGAAGAGTCAACTACTCTAAATCAAGATGGATACATGATGCAGATTTATTCAGAGTCAAAAAGAATAAAATCTATACTTGTTGATTTATTTGAGAATGTTTTAGATATAAACACTAACTTACCGATGTGGACAAGAAATACTTGTAAATACGGTGATAACTTTGTTTATTTAAAATTAGACCCTGAGAAAGGAATCATTGGAGTCAACCAATTACCAATCATTGAAATTGAGAGATTGGAAAGAGGAATGATGGCCAAAACCACAGAAGCGTCTCAAGATGTTGAAAAGAAACATATGAAGTTTACATGGAAGCACAAAAGTATGGAATTTAATACTTGGGAAGTGGCGCATTTTAGATTACTTGGGGACGATAGAAGATTACCGTATGGAACATCTATGCTTGAGAAGGCAAGACGTATTTGGAAACAATTATTATTGTCAGAAGACGCGATGTTAATTTATAGAACATCAAGAGCTCCTGAAAGAAGGGTATTTAAGATATTTGTTGGAAATATGGATGACAAAGACGTTGAACCATATGTACAAAGGGTTGCCAACAAATTTAAAAGGTCTCAAGTTGTTGATGAAAAGACAGGTAATGTTGATATGAGATTTAATCAAATGGCGGTAGACCAAGATTATTTTGTACCTGTTAGAGACCCGGCACAAACAATGCCGATTGATACTTTACCTGGTGCAACTAACTTATCTGAAATTGCGGATATTGAATATATTCAGAAAAAATTAGTTACCGCTTTAAGAGTACCTAAAACATTTTTGGGATTTGAAGAAGCAATTGCTGAGGGAAAAGGATTGGCTTTACAAGATATAAGATTTGCAAGAACAATTAATAGGATACAAAAAAGTATGTTGCAAGAATTAAATAAAATTGCAATTGTACATTTATTCTTATTAGGATTTGAAGATGAATTAACCAACTTCAAACTATCACTAACAAATCCATCTACACAAGCTGATTTATTAAAAATTGATGTTTGGAAAGAGAAAGTTCTTTTATATAAAGATTTAACTGCTGACCCTGGAAGTGGTATTGCACCTGTTTCAGTTTCGTGGGCGAAGAAACATATTTTAGGATTTTCTGATGATGAAATTAAGTTGGATTTACAACAACAAAGAATTGAACGAGCTGTCGGTGAGGAGTTAAAGAAAACTCAGGAAGTTATTAAGAGTACTGGATTATTTGATAATATTGATAAACTTTATTCTGATAAAAAAGAAAAAGGTGACGATGGAGGTGAAGGTTCAGGAGGTTCTGAAACATCAGAACCACCAATGGGAGGAGGAGAAAGTACACCACCACCGGCTGAAGGAGGAGGGGGAGAACCTGAAGGTACACCACCACCAATTACAAGTTCAATAGATGATAGAAAAAGTAAATTAGTCATCGAGAATCACATAAATAGAGAAGATGAAATTTACTTATCTGAACAAGCAAATAATCTATTTGCTCAAATGGATGAAAAAATAGAAAACTTACTTAAACTATAATATTTATTAATAAAATAATAATTATGAAATTTGGAATTTTAAAAACCGCTATTGAGAATAAAATGGTAAATTCATTTGCAAAAAATGAACTTACTGAAAATTTCAAAACGTTTAGGAAAACAATATTAGGTAATAGTAAATTAAAAAAACTATATTTTATATACGATAAACTTAACGAAAATTTAGGTGTTGACCAAACAACTGCAAGTATAATTTTAGAAGAGTTATCAAATGAGATTAAATCAATTAAATTGACTGAATCTGAAATTACTAAAATAAAGAAATGGGTTGGTAACAGTTTAAATGAGAATAATTACTCAGATATTGATAACTATTTACACACAACATTAAGTGAGATTGAAAAAAAATCAGAATCTAAAATTAAAATTTTAGAAAACTTACAAAAAACTAAAAAAGTAATCTCTGAATCTAAATTACCTATCTCTTCTTTATTGAAAATTGCTAATAATAATGCTAATGAATTTTTGAAAAATTTAAGTGAAGGTGATAAAAAAGAAGTAATGTCACTTTTAAAAGAATCTGATACTGATATTAAAGAAAAATTTGAATCCTTAAAAACCGAGGCGACTGAAAAATTAAATTCAATAATGAATGAATCTACTGACGAAAATTTAAAACAAACTATTAATGAAACTATAAAGAGTATCCAAAACAAAAAACCATCTACTGTTGAACTTATTAAACTAAAAGAACTTTATAATAATATTTTACTTTAATTTTACATTTTATTTTTAAACAATTAAATCCCTGAATAAGGGATTTTTTTTTGACTTAAACATTATTTTTTCATAGATTTTATAAAAATAAACATGTTATGAAAATGTATAATGAAAAAAGGGAAGTCGTGTGTTGTTAAGGGATATAAAAATTTTAAAGTTAATTACGGAACAGTAGATTCAAAAAGTTTTAAGTCAATTTATATAAACGTTCAGTCTTGGGTTTCACCCAAAAACTATGATGAGAGATGGGAAAGAGTTGTCTCAAATTTTAATAGAGAAATAAAACAAACAATTTCAGGTACATTAAATAATGATTTGTTTTCAAACAAATTCATGACTGATTTAGATTTAAGATACAGTGGTATTGAGTATGGTAAAAAATCATTTATGAATTTTGAGGTCACTTTATTTATTAATACGAATATAGATTTTAAATCTGAAGTTATAAAAACGGAGGTTAAAAAAATTGTAAACTCTGTAAATAAAGAAAATTTCTTACCTAATAAGAATTTTAGTTTTAGTCTTAAAAAAACAGTTTTAGAAAAGGTTTTAAATTAATCTGATTTGCATAATATTTATAAAATAAAAAATACTATGCAAAATTATAAAATATTAGGACCCAAAGATACAGGTAAAGGGATTCTGATTGAGTGGGATGCGGGTTATATATCACCTAGAGACGTTAACAATTCAAAATTTTTAAATGAAAATATAAATCCAGCAGATTATTCTAAACCATATGAATTTTATGCGGTTTTACAAAAATATAATGTACCAAATAGAAATGGTAGAATATATCCTGAAAGAGTATTAAAGAGAGAATCTGAAAATTATAAAAAGAATTACATCAATAAAGGTGTTGCTCTATCTGAGTTAAATCACCCTGAGTCATCTTTAATTGACTTAGATAGGGTCTCACATATCATTACAGACGTTTGGTGGGACACTAATGTATTACTTGGTAAGATTAAATTATTAACTTCACCAGGGTATCATGAAAGAGGAATAGTATCAACCAAGGGTGACCAAGCGGCTAATTTGTTAAGACAAGGGGTAACATTAGGAATATCTTCAAGAGGAGTTGGGTCATTAAAAAAAGTGGGAGACCAAAACGAAGTTCAGGACGATTTTGAATTAATTTGTTTTGACTTGGTATCCTCACCATCAACACCCGGAGCGTATCTGTTTAAAGAACCTGAAGAAAGATTTAATTTTGAAGAGAATATTAAAGAAGAGGAAGATACTCGTATAAAAAGAATGGGAAGTAAATCTTTATCTATGATGGATAAATTAACTTCATATTTAAATAAATAATTTTCTTTACATTAACGTTTTTTTTTATCATATTTAGAAAAAAAAACTATGGAAATGGACGAAAAATATTTTGTGGCTAAAATCCAATACGATTTGCCAGATGAGAACTCAGGAAAAATTAAAAAAGTAAGAGAAGAAAAACTTGTTAAGGGTTATAATGTTACTGATGTTGAAGCTAAGGTAACTAAAGCCTATGAATCATTTAGTTATGATTGGAGAATCACTTCAGTTGCTGAAAGTAAAATTGACGAAGTATTTGACTGAGATTATTTTAAATAAATAAAATAAAAAGGGGGGGGGGTTACCCCCTTTTTTTATTATGGGAATAAAAAAAATAGTTTTTTTTATTAATCTACATATTTATTTAGAAACAAACAATTAATGGCAACAAAAAATTTAGTTGAAGATGCTTTAATCCAAATCAAGAATTTGGAAGAAGTAATTAATGAAAACGCAAAAGAAATACTTCAATCTACCATGAAAGAAGAAATTAGCGAATTAGTAAAAGAGTCTATTAAAGAGGCTGATGAAGACGAGAAGGACGAAGCTCCGGATGATGATGAATTAGAAATCGAAGACGAAGTCGAGGTTGATGATTTAGATTCTGACGAGAATGACGACCAAGATGGTATGGAATTCGGTGGAGGTATGGATTTCTCAAACGAGACACCTACAATCGATTTGACAAAAGGAGCAACAAATCAAGAAGTTGCCAATGTATTCAAAAGACTCAAGGACACAGATGAGGTTATTGTCGTTAGAGATGGTGACAATATTGACCTTACAGTTGGTGGTGAAGAGTATATCATTAAGTTAAATGAAGGTATGTACATGGATGAAGACGAGGATGTAAATCCTGCGGATGACGCTATTCCTATGGAAGAAGAAGACGAATTCGACATGGAACTTACAGGTGACGAAGAATTAGAAGAAGATTTTGATGATGAAGACATGGACCGAGAGGAAATGTATAGAAGAATCTTTGCCGAAATGGACGAAACCGAAGAAGATGATACTGAAACCGTTTATGAATTAGAAATGGACGGAGAAGAGTTACCATCAGGTGATGAATCACTTGAGGAAGATTTTGAAGACATGAATCTTGATAACATGAATTATGATGATGTTGCATCTGATGTTGCATCTTATGAAGATGAAGAATCTGATGAAGAATTCGAAGAAGGTTGGATGAATGAGGCTCGTAAAACAAACAAGAAAACTATGAAACCTGTAGGAAGAGGAACGGGTAAACCCAAATTCGAATACAAGAAGACAACTGGCGGATTTAAAGAAAAAATGAAGCAAGGAACTAAAGGTGTTGGAATGGGTAAAGCCAAATTTGAATACAAGGAATCAGATAACAAAATGAAAAAAGTTGAGACAAAAGAAGCGGCTCGTACTTATGGTTATGGTTCAAAAGATAAAAGTCGTGGATTGAGAAAAGGTATTACACCAAACAGAAATCTAACATTTGAATCTTATGAAAAATTGGTTGAAGAAATTTCTTCACTTAGACAAAAGAACGAAGAGTACAGAAAAGCTTTGAACTTGTTTAGAGAAAAATTAAATGAAGTGGCAATCTTTAATTCAAATTTAGCTTACGCTACAAGATTGTTTACTGAACATTCAACTTCAAAACAAGAAAAGATTAACATTTTGAGAAGATTCGACAGCGTTGATACAATCAAAGAATCTAAAAAATTGTACAAATTTATCAAAGAAGAACTTGATTCAAACAATGATAAAGGAACAATTAACGAAGCATTCGATAGAGTTGTAAACGTTGAACCTCAAACTGGCTCAGCTGTGAATTTAATTGAATCAAAAACGTATGAGAATCCACAATTCTTGAGAATGAAGGATTTGATGACAAAAATAATAAAATAAACTAAAAAATAATAAAAACCAAAAATAAAATGGGAGCATTATTAGAAAGTGGATTAGTTGGTAATATCGGTCTTAAGCACCTTAAAGTTATCAAGGAAGACACTATAAACAAATGGGACAAATTAGGGTTCCTAGAAGGTCTTAGAGGCCACCTAAAAGAAAATGTCGCTCAGTTGTATGAAAACCAAGCGTCACATTTGATTAACGAAGCTGCAACTACTGCTGACTCAGGTTCATTCGAAACTGTGGTATTCCCTATCATCAGACGTGTGTTCTCTAAATTGTTATCAAATGAAATCGTATCTGTACAAGCTATGAACTTACCAATCGGTAAATTGTTCTACTTCGTACCTCAAATCCAAGCGTATGATACTGCAAGTGGTGGAGCAAACCCTCACTACAAACCATATGGTGCACCAAGTGGTCCATCAACTCCTGGAGCTGGATATGATAACAATTCAAAAAACCTTTATGACAGATTCTACGAAGGTGGTGAACCAGCGTTAGACCCACCTGGATTGTTTGACTATTCTAAAGGAGCTTATACTGCAACAACTGCAAGTATTGTAACTGCAGTATGGTCTGGTGGAGATTTAGTACAAAATAACGTTACAGCGTCAACAGAATATAGAAAAGTATTATTAATTATGTCAGGTTTCAGTCAAGACGGACCTGGTAAATTAATTGGTCCTGATGGTAATACTTTGGATAGTGAAACTTTCTTATCTGATTTACAAGTTAGAGCGGCTTCTACAGGGGTATTTAGTGGACTTACTAATAGCGGACCATTATTGTTTAGAGTTGTTACTCAAAGATATGGTTATGGTATTGTTCAAGGTTTAAATACTGAAACATTTACTACATGGCCAGCGGGTAATGGTGGAGCTTATGATAACATTTGTAACACTGCAGGAAAAATCTATTTGGAAGTTGACTTACAAATACCAGCATGTATTTCATGTGGAGCATCAACTCCTGATGGTTACTCAGGTTTAACAACTTCCGTTGGTGCAGGTTCTGTGTTATCAGCAGGAAATCAATTCACAGCTACTTATAGACTTTATAAGAACTTAGAATTTGAAGATGCTATCGGTGAAGTTTCTTTTGACCTTCAATCTGTAACAGTTTCTGTAACTGAAAGAAAGTTAAGAGCACAATGGTCACCTGAATTAGCTCAAGACGTTGCGGCTTTCCACAACATTGATGCTGAAGCTGAATTAACAGCATTATTGTCTGAACAAGTTGCAGCTGAAATTGACCGTGAAATCTTACGTGACTTACGTAAAGGTGCAGCTTGGACATTACGTTGGGATTACAACGGATGGAAGAGACTGAACAACCAAGCTACTCCATACACTCAAAAAGACTGGAACCAAACTTTGATTACTGCGATTAACCAAATCTCAGCTCAAATTCACAAGTCTACTTTAAGAGGTGGAGCTAACTGGATTGTTGTATCTTCTGAAATCAGTGCGATTTTTGATGATTTGGAATACTTCCACGTATCAAATGCGGCTCCTGAGCAAGACCAATTTAACATGGGTATTGAAAGAGTTGGTACTTTGAGTGGTCGTTACCAAGTATACCGTGACCCATACTTCCCACCAAACACTGTGTTGATTGGTCACAAAGGTACATCTTTATTGGATACTGGTTACATCTACGCTCCATACGTACCTCTACAATTAACTCCAACTATGTATAACCCATTCAACTTCACACCTATCAAAGGTATCATGACACGTTACGCTAAGAAGATGGTTAACAACCGTTTCTATGGTCGTATCATAGTTGATGGAGTACGTACATTTGACTTAAATGAATTAAGATAATATTTCTTAATGTGTATAAAAAAAGGTCAGAGAAATCTGACCTTTTTTATTTTTAATTAATCCATTGTTATTTTCCGTAAACACTTGGATAACAATTCTGACTCAACTATGGTAAACACTCCTTTAGAGTAAGCGTGTTTTATACCTTCCATAATTAATACAAATGATTGTTCTTTATTTACATTCTGAATAAATAAATCTAAATCTTTATCAGATGCGTAACTTAAATAATTTAATAATGTTCCTTTTGGTTCAATACTTTTTAAGTCGTTTTGTAATTCTTCTATTTTACTTTTGTCTTGTTCTGTCATATCAGATATTTATATTTATAAAATGTATTAATTATTAATGAAAAAGTCAAATTTAAATGAAACAACAGGTACTAGTGGTTCAGGAACTTACAGAGCACCTGTAAGACCTGGTTTTAGACTTTGGGATGGAGATACTTTAAAACCATTTACTGAAAAACTTAACGGGTATATGAACGCCGAAGTTTATGTTGATTCATTAGATGGTAATATTAATACTAAGGATGTTGAGGAAAAAGAAAGAAAGGCTAAAAAACTTTCAAAATTTGATAAAAAACATCCGGTTCAAAATGATGATGACGGAGACAATTTAAATAATGATAATACTAAACCTGAGTTAATTAAAAGACTTTTTAAATCCAATGTAAACGAAGATTTAGCCGTTTGGTTCGGCACAAAGAAAAAACCGAAGGGTAGTAAACAACCTAAAGGACCATGGGTTAATATTTGTAAAAAAGATAAGAACGGTAAACATCCTCCATGTGGTAGACCCGAAGCGTCGGATAAAGCGTATCCAAAATGTAGAGCTGCGGGTGTTGCTGGAAAAATGACTGATTCCGAAAAAAAATCAGCGTGTCAACAAAAAAGAAGGGCTGAAAAGAAAGACACCCAAGTAGGTAAAGGTCAAAAACCTGTAATGACATCATATAAACCTAAGAATGAATCATTTATTATTGAATTGATTAGAAAAAGTTTATTATGAAAGTATCTGTAGTTTTTAAGAAAAAAGTAAATGAAAAAAAACAAAAAATAACAAATGACTTTATTAAGTTGTTACAAGAAATTATGCCATTAAAAAATGACATAACAATTCATTTTTTGGATAAGAGAAAAGGAAACATGACAACAGGGTTAGAAGTTAACCGAGAAATATATACATTATATGGAAATCGTGTTTTAGTTGACGTATTAAGAACTTTGTGTCATGAGTGGACACATTGTTACCAAGAAGAGAATATAGATGAAAAAAAGGACGTTAACATCCCTGGTAAACCTCTTGAGAATATGTCAAATGTAATTGCCGGAGCTATCATTAGATACTTTACAAAAAGTAACCCCGAAATCGGGGATTACTTATTCGAATGATTTAGTCTGAACAATATTATTATATATTGTTGATAAAGAATCTTTAATTTGAATATCCAAGTCTTTTTCCATTTTTAAAGCCCTTTCTTCCATTTCTTTCTTAAAGAAATCTTTTAATTTTACCCAATCAATATCTGGAAGTTTAATAAAATAACTGTAAGTATGATTTGTTATAGTTACCTCACCCTCTTCCATTGTTATGAAAATTCCACAATTTTCATTTTTAATATATTTTTTACGAGAAATTGGAGCAATTAACAATTCCGAATTTGGGTCGTGAATTAATTGTCTACAAATAGCACTACATTGGTTAAATCGAGTTCTTTGGATTTTTCTCAATTCATTGTTGTGTAGATTTCTAAGAAATATTTTGTATTTCGCAATTAGTTTTTTGAATGGTGACATATTTGTTTTTTTTACAAATATATACACTATTTCTTAGAACCACAATAGGGAGGGGAACATTTTTTATTTCCATCTAAACCTTTTATTTTCCCTTTACAAACTTGGACTGCGTATCCATTAGCATATGCACTTGGGTAGACTTTAAATTTTGATTTTGCCGCTGATTTACCACGAGAACATAGTTTAGTACCAGTTTTTTTACCTTCCATCATCATATCTTTATCATCAATATTCATAGATAATTCCATACCATCTTTTTTAGTTTCATTCATTAGAAAATCAAACACTTGGTCTAAATTATTTTTAGATTCTGCGATATGGTCCTGAGCCCAATCATGACCGTTAGATAGAATATTTTCAATCATATCTCTGTCCATATCTAATAGAATATCACATTGCCTCCTCATTTGTTCTAAATTACTAAAAAACATATATCTTTCTTCTGTTTCTTTTAGAACCTTTTTTAATAAAAATTTTAAATTATTTGTATCCATATTATTAATTTTTTAAATCACCTTTTAAGTCATCACAAACTATTGATAAAAACGTTTCTATTTCTCTTTCAAGACCTTCAAAATCTTCAAATAGATTTACTCCGTCTTGAGATTCAAAATTACATAAAGAGTAATTACCGTCATTATCACAGTAAATTTCTCCATAATATAATTTGTCATTAACATTTAAATATCCTGTGTGTATTATTTCATCGATAGTTTCTTCAGTTGTTTCGTATTTAAATCTCATATCCGGAATTCCATGAGTTGAGTCAAATTTCCAAATTTCACCTGAAGGAACTTTATCTGACATCTTAATTACATCATCTTCATCATCTAAAAATTTATCAGTTTTAGAATAATGGTCAAGATATCGTCTTTCTTTATCTGATAATGAATCTAAACCTGATGAAGATATCTTTTCTAAAATCTTATTAAGTTTGTCCCAGTCTTCATTAATTATATTTTTAATTAATTTAACTAATTGATTTTCTGTAAGTCTTATTTTTTTCATTTTTTATTAACTATTTGAAATGTTAGAGTTCTTTTATAAGTATTAATTTCACCAGAAGTTAATACCTTCATATCAACGTAGTATTCATTTGGTATTTTGTCTCTAGTGTCGAATACAAAATAATATTGGTTTGAACTCCTGTTTACTTCAGTCCAATCTTGTACTTGAACCTCTGTTTGACCTTCTCTAACATATATTCTGTAATATGCTTTAATGTTGTTTAATAACTCAGATGTAGAATATGCTTTTTTAATTATCACTCCAACCCTTCTAACATCCGTGTTTAATACTTTCTCATCTTGTTTAATACCATAAAAATCAAATCCGTATAAATCAGGGTCTTTACTTTCAGGTGAAATATTAAAACCATATTTAAATGGTAAAATAGTAAACATGTTTTCTATGTTAGGTAATGAATTACCATTGTAAGTTAACCCTACCCATACGTCAGAATATGTACAAGGTATTGTAGATGTAATTCCTGTAATTGTTACTTCATATACTCCTGTACTTATTCTACAAGTTTGTAAATTACTTTTAATTAAACTATTGGAATTATTATATATGTTCACTAAAGGATTTGAATCTAAATTAGTTAAAGTACCGTCAATATATGAATATAAATATAATTTATTAGTCGCATTGGAATAGAATGAATTTCTATTATCTTGTACTAAATCATCAAAAGATGTTTCTAAAAATGGTTGATAAAAAGTTTGAGTATACTTTGTAAAAAATCCAACGGAATACGTCTCAGTTAAACCTGTTAAATTTTCTATTTCAGGAACATACGCAACTCCCCATCCTGTGACACCTGTAGTACCTCCGGTCAATATTGAATTAATTTCATTTGTCATGTTAAATTCAATATCTTCATTACCTAATTCAAAATGTTGAGTATCAACTATAGTTAATGCTGAATATTTAATTGATGTACTTGGACCACTATTTGTATTTAAATAAATTCCATTTGTACTCCACCCTGATACCGTAGTTTTTTGAAACCAATTTGATGGTCTACTTGAAAACGACTTATCCAATGGTGAAAATAGTGAAGTTAAACTTCCCTGAGAACTGTTCTGAGTACTTTGAAAATCAAAATAATCGTACCCTACTCCTTCATCCCATGATTGAGGATTACCGGTTGAACCTGATGTTTTTGGTATTCTAAATAAAATTAAATCAAAAGAAGTTGCTCTTCTTCTACCTTCAGAAGTTGTTGAGTTAATTAATTCAGTATCAAATGAAGATGTGTTAGTCATCCTCAATGAGTGAGACATTGATGTACATGCGGTTGATATTATACCTGAAGATATTTTTGTTTGTAAATCAGTTAAGTCCAAATCAAAAATAAATCTTGTGAATCCTTGTTGTGATATTTGATTTTCGGTTGCCCCAAAATTTAACTGCATTACAGGATTTCTCGCAGTATTAACATATGATGAATATATTAAAGTATTGTTTTTGGAAAAATATGACCTGTGAATTGACATTTATAAAGTTGTTTCTTTATAAATATCAATTTATTCGAATATTCTTATTCAAAATAGTTTGATTCGCCTGAGCAAGTTGTTGAGTGATGTCAGTAATTGATGTACCATCTAAAGATGTCGGTGTAGGAGGAGCTGGAACAACACAAGGATGTACGTGAGTCGCCATGAATCCAATTATTTTACTGAGTAACGCAATTAATTTTTCACCTCTAACCATTGAATTTGTTTTATTTTCTAACGGAATACCATCATTTGATAAAAAGAATTTTGATTCTAATCCGTAAGATGTGTCAGAATATGAAATTTCACCTAAAGTATTTTCATTATAAGATAGGAAATAAATCTTATCTGAACCCATAGATATATTTGTGTTATTTACAGGTAAATGTTTGTAGTCGTTAGATTTTATAATATTTGTTTTAAAACTATTTGGATTTCCGTTAGTCTTTACAACTCCATATCCCACTTGATTTGTAATATTATCATAGTTAGATATTGCCATTATTAAATTTATATTGTTAACCTTAATAGCGTCATTAATGTCTCCAGTGTAATTTTTAATTATTTTATATAAATCAGGAGTAGGTCTATAATAGAATGGTAAAATATTTAAGTTACCATCACCACTTTTTAAAGATAATGTACTATCGTCATTTATTTTAACAACACCATCATATACTTGTTTAATAAAATCACTAATAATTTTTCCTGTTTCATCTAAAGTTTTACCTTGGAAGTTTAGATTTGCCATGAAAATTTTATCAGTTTCGTCAATAACACTATCAACAACTAAAGTATCAGAATCATATTTTAATGTTTCAGACGGTAATCTGTATAAAAATACTTGGCCTGTAAAAATTTTTGCAGGATTTTCTGGGTTCTGAATATTATACTCGACCAAATACTTTGTTGCTTGTGGAGTGTAAGAAACCTCAACTATTGGTTCTGCGGGTAAAGTAACAATTGTTGTGTCAAATTCTGTAATTTGTATAAATGATTTTTTATCATTTGCCGGGGTTTCATTGTATTGGTTTAAATTATTTTTATCACATTTACCAACCCTTAATAAGATTTCACTTTCTTTTACTATAATATCTGAAGTACCTCTACCCTGAATTGCAATATCATTATAATTTGGGAATAGACCTTTTTCTGATGGTTTTTGATAATCATTAGTATTTGGTACCAATATAAACTCATTTGCCCCTAATAATCTATCTCCTTCACCACTACTTAATTTTGATGAACGGTGGTCATCTTTATATATATTCTTAGCATTACTTAATGGATGTATAAAATAAAATTGGTTATTATAACCATCTCCATCTTCAGGTGCCGCATATATTAAACATACTCTTTCACCTGTTTTAGGTATAATGTTTAAAAAATTACCAAATAAAGGAGTGAACATTAAAGGGTCTTCATCCAACCATTTAAATTCAGGATATAAATCTTTAGTATTTGGGTCATAAGCGTCTTTATTACGTATTTTTATACTTTCAAGTTGCTCCTCAATTGCGTCCATTTCGGCAAAAACACGGATTCTACCTAATTTAGCCGGGTCATTATCACCTTTTACAATTCCGTAATAAATTACTCTTTTCATTTTCTTTCGTTATATTCTTTAAGTAATAAATTATAGGTATTTTCCAATTTATCTAAATGCTCACTGAATTTTAAAATTGAATTTTTAGTAAATTCAAAGTCTTTAGAGATATGTTCCATCGCGATAACTAAATCCTTGTTACTTTTATTTTTATAATTTTTTATTATTTCTAAAATTTTATCAGATTCCATTACATTGATTTTCCAAATAATTTTATCGATGGTGTAATACCTGGTATTTCAGGAAGTGCAATTTGAGCTTTTGAATTTTCAGCAGATTCTTTTTGTTGAGCGTTTAGCACTCCTTGTAAAGCTTGTAATCCCATATTAGGTGACCCATCAGGCATAGGACCTGTAGGAATACCTATTGCTTGCATCTCCTCAATTGTATTAGAAAACGCTCTTGTTGAATTGTATCCCTCTAATAACGCACATGCGTTTAATAAAGGTAAAGGTATGTTTAATGGAACCCCAAATATACTTAAAAATTTAAGAATTTCATCAATAACACTTTTACATTGCCTATAATCTTGAACAAAAGTAACCCCAACAATTAGTACTTGTATAAGTTTTAAAATCATTATAGTTTGAATATCCTGTGATTTACTTTGAACATCTTTTGTAATTCTTTGTACTAAGAAAAATATATTTTTTTTAAGTTCCTCAACTAATTGTTTTACAAAATATGCAGCGATTCTACTAATAACATTGTAGATAAATTTTGACAATTTTTTAAAGAATTCTTGTACATCAGATATTGTATTTGTAATAGATTGACCAACTAATTGTAATGAAATTAAAACACCTAAGATTACTTTAGGTGATAAAATTGCTCCCGCAATTGCTATTGGTATTTTTTTAAAAATATCATCATCAAACGATACTTTTATTTGTGGATATGGAAACAACAAACTCCATTTTTTATTTTTAACAATATCGTCTAATGCCGAAATCAATGCATTTTCATTTTCTAAATCGACTTCAGTGATTCTAACTAATTCATTAATAATTGAATTTGAATCAACAGGTAACTCTACGTTATCACAATCTTTAAAAGTAATTACCTTATTAAAAATATTTTGTGACCTTTCTTGTAAAGCCCTTAAATCTAAATCATCAATCTCAAAAAAGTCACTATTTATTTCACCTAATTCAGATACTTTGGCAGTACCCTGTACGTCAATTTCAGAAGGAGCTTGACAAAAACCAAGTATTCTTTGTATAAATCTACCAAATTTAGTTGTATCATCAATTTGGGCAGTACCTGAATTTATTTCCATTGAAACCGCTCCCGTTAAAGCGTCAATAAGTCTACCAATCATGTTATTAGTGTCGATTGGGGACATTGAACCGTAATAATCAAATAAAAAATCTTGAATACCATTATTAATAATTGTAGGTGTTATACCCCCAACCCTTGCTTTCATGGTAATTTTTAAAAAATCACCTGCGACATTATTATTTGTTGTTATAGTTCCATCAGGCCCAATTGTTGTTACAGTACCAACCGCACTGTATTGTATATCAAATAAATTTTGACCTGATTTACCCACAAGTAAAGTAGATGTTGAGTTATCTATTTTATCTTTAATTAAACGATTTATACTTGACGGAAAAACTGAAGGTTGAAATGTATTTATTTCATAAAAAAGTTTTCCGGCGTTTTCAGTTGGTTTTAATTTTAAAGATTTAAATAAATCTATATCAGGTATTGAAACATAAATTACTTGTCCGTCAGTATACTGTTGTTGTTGATTACACCCAACCAAATTTACAATTTCCTCAACTAATATTTCTTTAAATATTGGTTTTGCTTTATATGCAATTTTAATAAATTTGTCTTTTAATAAAGTTACAGTTTCAGTTGGAACATTACTTTTATCTAAAGCCGAACTTTTGGCCTTTAATATTAGTTGTTTTATAAGTTCCATTTGATTATCAACCTCACTTTGAACTTTCTTTTTAAAATTCTCAGCCTTTTGCTTTGCAGCTATTATTTGGTCAACTATCTTTTCTTTTGAATTTTCAGCTTTATTACCTAAAGTTTTAAGTAAATTATCTTTATCAGACGCGACTTGATTATAGGTTGATACAGCATCAATTTTAGACGATGCCTGATTGTAACTATCTTTTAAATCTGGAGATGCCATTAAATCTCAAACCTTTTTTCTTCGTTATTTATGTCTTTCTCAATTAAACTTTGAAGAACATTCTCATCCATTGAAGTTATGTCAAAATCATCTTCTTTTGAATTTTGTTTTTCCCAAATTGAAGACTGTAATTTAGATAACTGTAATTTTTTTTCAACACAATCATTTATTATTTTTTGTTGTTTTTCAATTACAGGACCTATAAGAGTCATGTCCTCAGGTTCTTTCATCATTGCAACCATCTTATTTTGAATTCTTATAGCAGTTGACCTTTGTTCAACCAGTTCATTATAGATTTCTTGCATCAATGTGATTATAGAATCTTTAGTAAAATTAATTTCTTTTTTCTTTGGTTTACTCATATTCTATAAATAGAAAATATTAGATTTTTATTCATCAACTACATTTGACAAACCAATATATAATTTTTTATATTTTTTAATTGATTGTCTAATTTCCTTAGTTGAAAGGTTAGTCATTTCCCTCAGAGATAAAAGAATAAGATTTTTATTAAACTTATTGTTTGATGACGATAAAAATATTGATTCATAATTTGAAAATATTTCATGTAATGCCAATCCTAGTTTATATTCATTATCTGAAAGAGACGGTTCATCTAACACTATTCTAATCTCAACAATTAAATCATTTATTACTGATTTTTCACCCCCTTCTTCAAATTGCATGTCGTATGACATTTTTGGATTGTTTTCCAAGTCTGAAGAAATATCTTCGTATGAAATTTTTCTGTTTGTTTCTTTTTGGTCTTTTAGTATTTGACCCATTAAATAATTTTTACAAATTGTCCCAAAATAGGAATAAGCCTTTTTTTCTTTTGACGGACTAAACTTGTCAATTTTTGTCATTAAAAAGGAATGGGTATCGGTATGTAAATCCAAAAAGTCCATGTCTTTTCTGTACAATTTATATCTCCTTATGATAGATGAAATCATCTTGTCTAAAGGACTTCTGAGAAATTGATTGTATATTTTATTTTTCTCATTGAAAGTATCAGCGGTGAGAAACATCCTCACCGCTAACTCTTCTCGTTCCGCAAAATAATTTTCATTCTTTTTTGGACGTTTTGTATCATCGAGAACAATTATTGTATCCCCAGTCATTAAACACTTGGTTCATAATTTATTTCTCTATCTGATGTGAAAAAATATTCTTTTTTCGCAGATTCAACCCAAAATTTAACTTCTTTTTCATCTAATTTAGACTCACTATTTTTGTAATCCCAAAATAAAGATTGTTCTCTTAAATTAGTATGTTTATAACCAATCTTAGGAATTGTCATAATTTTAACTGAATTATAAGTCATTCTTAAAAGAAACTCATAAACAAATGTCAATTTTAAATTACTTTTAAATCCTCCAAATTCCTTAACAGTACTTTTTTTGATTACCATTCCTGAAGTTTGAAAATTTTGATACCCGTGTAATGTTTCATTAGTTAAGATACCAACTTCTTGACTAAAATTAGCAGCAAATGTTGCTTCATTTGTGAATCCCGCAAAAACTGATTTATTATCCACATCAATTACTACTGGTAAAAACGCATCTACATCGGGATGATGTGTGGTATATTTTTGAACATTATTAAACCAAATTGATGAATACTCATCATCAAATTCAAAGAAACTTAACCATTCAGATGATGAATTTTCAATACCCATATTGATTTGAGATGAATAATTTGGTTCATCTTTAAATTCAACCATTTTAACATTTAAATCACCAAAATCAAAATTATTTAAATATTCTGTTAATTTTTCTTCATTTGATTTTACAATTACTAACTCATTGAATGGAGTTTTTTGAGTTTTTAAACTCTCAATACATTTTTTAAAATATTCATCAAAATCTCTAACTAGTGCCGATTTGATTGGTAATATTACTGATAAATTTAATTTTTCCATTTTCTTATACTGTTTGAAGTTTATTTAGTTGTGACTCAATCATTTCAATTCTAATGTCGAAATAATTTTGGAAATTTTCAATTACTGAATTTTCAAATTTTTCTTTACTTGAGAATAACGATGATGTTTCTTCCATTGATTCATAGAGTTTTTCAGAAATATTATCTTCCAACCAATTTTGAATGAAGTCAGCAATAAAATCAACAATTTTATTTTGTTCTTGAATCCAAATACCATTATGTTCATTCATCCAAGACGGAGCCATGTTTGGAATTTTACCAATAACTGGTACACCACACTTCATTGATTCCAATGGGAATGTTCCAAATGAACTAATTGGGTCAATCCACACACTCAAAAAACATTCTTGGAATGTTTCAGCAAATTGTTCTTCAGTCAAACCTCTCATATCTCTAAATGCGAACCATCTAAACTGAGGGTATTTTAAGTAAAAAGACTTAATTACATTCATTGAATCTCTTTGTTCTCTTGAATGAATTGCGATAATTGGTTTTGGTGGAATTGATTGTTTAACAAATCTTTCTGAGATGTAAGGTTCAATTACATCAGTCGGGGTATTTTTCATCATCCCTGAAACATAATTTTTTAATGATTCTGAGGTTGTAATACATTTATTAACATTCAACTGAGACCAATTTGTACCAGGTTGTAATGTATCTAAAATGTAATCATAACATTGTGCCAATGAAATCTTGATACAAGGTAGATTAGAAATTTGTTGCATTACGTACCCAAATAGTTCAGGAACAACAATCATATCTTCAGGTGACACCATCAATTGATTACCCTCAACAGATGAATGAGATAGTTCGTCCATATATTCGGAACCTAAACATTCTTTGACTCCAACATAGTCTGATTTTTCATGTAAAATCATTGAGTTAAATCCTGCTCTTTTTAAAGTTAGAGCCATTTGATAAATGAATCTAACACTACCTGTTAAATTACCTTTTGTATCTTGTACAAAAAAATAAATTTTGGCAGATTTGTTTTTTAGATTTTCGATGGATACTTCTAATTTTTTAATATTCTCGTCCATTTTAAATTTGTTTAATTATTTTATTATAAAGTAATGTATTAAATGCAATCTTAAAGGGAATACTAACATCACTTTTATCCCCTAAAGTTTCGTCAACTTCATCCTTTTCGGTTAAAATTGTCTCAATCATAATTTTTATTAACTCATAAGTGACCACACTTATTTGTTGCTCAGTTACACCAGATACCGACTCAATCAAAACACTTTTACTGTTTATTTCTTCTAAGTCAATATAGTATAAATTATTGAATACTTTTAACATCATCCTTTTTAATTTTATCTATTATACTTTGCAGTTCTTTTAATTTTGTAATGGAATACTTTGACTCAGAATCTTCATTATATTGAGTGTTATATTTTATACAAGGTTTTTTACTTTTTTTAATTAGTTCAGGATTTGAAGTCACTAATACATCAAAATTCCCCCAAATACTATCTTCTGTAATCTTACTATAAAAAATATATTTCTCAACTAAACATCCAAACTTTGATAAGAAAAAAAGAGTTGCGGGTTTAGATTTACCGATTTCATCTGAAATTATTACTATTTCGTTATCGTCTCGGTTATTTAAATAAAATTCGTTTAAATCGTTAAACGTTGACATTTCAGTTGATGAGGCATGTCCAAATATCCCCATAGCAAAATCCTCATACATAAATGAGTACAATTCTTCTTCATTTCTAAATTTAAAGTGATTTAATAAATTTAAACTTGTAACAGGTGATAAAACCTCATAATTAAATTTATCCTCAACAACTGATTCCAAATTGTTTTCATCGGTAATGTCAATTTTAACCAAAGTTTCTTCAGTTTCATTTTCATCAATCATATGTTTCTCATATAATTGAGTGAATTTTGCAATAGTATCCCTTAAAACTCCGTTAACCTCAATCCCTATCTTCATATCTTTTTAATAATTCAGTAATAATCGGATTTCTAACAACATCTCCATCTCCAAATTCATGGACACCAACTTCAGACATGTTTCTTAATCTTTCTAAAACGTCCCATAATCCTGAGTGTTTTTTATCTTTATATCTGTCAGTTTGTTCTAAGTCACCGGAAATAAAGAATTTACTATCAGTCCCAATACGAGTTAAAAGAAGTTTCATTTGTTTTGGTGTGGCATTTTGTGCTTCTTCAAAAATTAATATTGAGTTGTCAATATTCATACCTCTCATATATGCCAAGGCAAAAACCTCAATAACCTCTAACTGTTTTAATTTTTCTCTAGCCTCCTTACCTATAATTTTGTTTAATAAATAATAAGATGGAAAAATATAAGGGTCCAATTTCTCTTCCACATTACCTGGTAATGAACCTAATTTCTCTTCAGCCTCGACCGCAGGTCGAACAATAATTATTTTCTCATATGGGGAATCATGTTCGGCCAATAAGTCAACTGCTGCCTTCATTGCAATAAAACTTTTACCAACACCCGCAGGTCCTGAACAAACAGTAATTTGGTTTCGTCTAAGTTTATCGTAATACTCCCTTTGACTTTGGGTTAAGAATTTATCCTTACCCTTTTTTATAATTCTACAAATTTGGTCTTTTTTTGAGACCTTAGTTTCTGACCCAAAATCAATTGGGTCTTTAGTTGTTTTCTTTCTTGTCATTATTTAATTGTATAATAATCCATCCAGTAGTCAATCATTTCATCTAACATTGACTCAAATGTATAGTCATGTAACCAACCTGTTTTAATTTTTAATTTTGAACAGTCTCCTTTTAAATCGTGTAATTCTTCAGGTCTTAAAAATTTTTCATCTTGTTTAACATATTCAGACCAATTTAGACTTAATCTTGTAAAAACATAATTGACAAGTTCTTTCACTGAATGAGATATTCCTGTTGAACAAACAAAATCATCGGGTTCATCTAATTGTAATATTTCCCACATTGCCTTAACATAATCTTTAGCGTGTCCCCAGTCACGAGTAGCGTCAAGATTACCCAATTTAAGTTCATTGGATAGTCCTAATTTAATCTTAACCGCTTCTTTACATACTTTATTAGTTACAAAGTTTGTTCCCCTTCTTGGGGATTCATGATTAAATAAAATCCCATTTGAAATAAACATTCCGTAAGAATTTCTATAATTACGACAAATGTTATAACTGAATACCTTAGCACACCCGTATGGGGACACAGGATTCATTGGAGTAGTTTCTCTTTGATATCCATCTGAGTCAATTGAATTACCAAACATTTCTGAAGAAGATGCTTGATATATTTTTGTGTCAGGCTTAATTAATTTAACCGCCTCTAAAAGATTTAAAGTTCCTAATCCTGTTACATTTGTTGTGTAAATTGGTTGGTCAAATGAAATTCTAACATGTGATTGAGCAGCTAAATTATATATCTCATCTGGCATTATTTTCTGAACTACTGATATTAGTGAAGACATGTCAGTTAAGTCCGCATAGTGAAGTTTTATCTTAGTATAAACATTATCCAATCTTGATGTTTGGTTTTCGGCAACTGAATTTCTTTTTAAAGTTCCGTGAACTTCATACCCTTTTTCTAATAAAAATTCACTCAAATATGACCCATCTTGGCCATTTATTCCTGTTATTAATGCTTTTTTCATTGTTTAATATAATCTCTATAGTTTTCAATATTATTTAAAAGATACGATGGGTAAGTGTCGTCAATTGACACCTTTAAAAGTTTACCTCGAAAAAACGGGTCATTTTCCTCAACAATATTATTTTCAACACTTGATAATATATAAGGATTATTAAATTCTTGATGGGAATATGCATCAATTTTTGTTTTAACTCTTTCAGGACCTCCCATAAAACTAAAATGCCAACCACCACTCTCAACAATATTAGTCGTGTGTTTATTTTGTCTAATTAGATTAATCGATTTATTTTTTAAATTGCCGTAAGACAAACATTTAGTACCACTCCAATTATATTCTTTTAATAAATTAAAGTAATAATAATATGTGGTTTGTTTAAAATCGAAAATTGAATTTAAAATTGAATTTTTTAGTTTTAAAATTTCGTCAGGATTTGGTATTTCATCTAAATCTGATATTAATACTATATCGTCATCAGAACATCCAATCATACCATAAAACATGGATTCTCTTTGGTAAGTTTCTCTACCCCATTGTTTTTCATGCCTTCCCCATCCTTCAGATGATTCTACATATTTTAAAATTCTGTTTTTAACATTATCCACATCACTTAATGGATTTGATACATATGGTAAATTAATAAAATCATCAGGAGTGTCATTAACAATCACATGAATTATTTTATCTTCAAATTTTTTAAATTTGTCTTTATTTTCATTAAAAAATAATGGTTTTTCCTTACCTGAAAAAGTTACCGTAGATTCAACTATTACAAATTTATCAACAATATCATTAAGTATTTCTAATCTTAATTCCAATATATCTAATTCGTTAAAAAATAAAAAACAGTCGTATATTTTATTCATCATATTAAATTTTTAGATTTATAATATTCTAATGCTTGGTTTTTACAGGTTTGATAATCAAACAATTGACCATCCCTATCCATATATGTAAATCCTCGAGTATACACATCACCAGTTGCCCAATAACCATCACTAACATTATGTCTTGACCAATATTTTGGAGCAATCACTTTGTTTACATTTTGATTTAACCAAGCCGGCCACCAACCAAATGTTGAGTTAGAAATTATTAACCATTTTGCTTTATAGATTAAATAAAAATCAAATCCTATTTCATCATGTATTGTAGGAATATCAAATGGCATATACATTCTTGCACAATTTGGGTCATCAGTTACCACTAAAAATTTCATATTGGGGTTAATTGAGACCATATGGTTTATTGAGTCCCTCCAATATTCTCTTCTTAATATAACATTTGGTATATTTTGATATTCACCACCTCTAAAATTTAAAATACATAAATTATCATCAAGAACAATTGATAAATCATTTAATTTTTTTTCGTATTTATTTATATATTCTCGTTTAATTTTAAACCAATTCAGTATATCAGGTTTTTTTTCAATTAAGTAATCTTCACATTGATAAATTCCGCCTAATGCCCCATTATCTCCAATTAATTTAGTATTATCACTAATCCCATAAACTCTTGGGTCAAACATTGTTATGTTTACATTATCATAGTGATGATATGTAATCCATCTTTCATGAAATTCGGTAAAGTCTCCAGTGACTTCTTTACCGAAATCAACATCCATAAAATACATTTGATTCATCCCGCCATAATAATCGTGACTTGGGGTTGGATTAATTCCCCACTCAAATCCTAATTTTTCGGCAACCGCTCTACAAACAGAATATTGCCACATATGGTTTCCAAAATTACCAGTTAAATTTGTAGTTATCATTCTAAATATTTCTATATTGTTCCTTAATTGTAAAATTATTACTGAACAAAGTAAACATTGCTCTCTCTAAAAGATATGCTTCTCCTGGTTGAACATGCCAAGACACATAATGTCTCATAGTCTCATAAAAATGTTTATTATATTTTAGAATGTCTTTTTTTGGTATGATGTGGTTTCCACCAGGGGCGAACCTAATATATTCTCCAAATACAGGATTTTCAAATATACTGAGTAACATTTCTCGATAATTAAAAATATATTTACATTTATGAATTCTTGCAACAGTCGCATCAACCTCAATAGGTTTTTCATGATATGCGTCAGTCTCATCTACAAATGAATATATATTAGGACTGTGTCTCGGGTGGTCCCTTATATAGTTTTCAATTGTTGTAAATTCAGTGTTATTTATAATATTTTTAAATTTTTCAAATCCACAATGTCTGGGGATGACATTTCCTTTACAAAAAATAATTACTTCAGGTAAATTTTCATAATTTGTTACAATGAAATCAAATATGTCATAAATGTTTGCCCCGACATTAATTTGGTGTTTTATTTTTTCTGACGGTGTAAATCGGTGAGCTCTATCGTAAATTAAATAATTGTCAGTGTACTCCTCCACCCAAGATTGACTTAAATCTTCAGGTAAAAAATTAAAATCTGTAACTACTAAAAACGCTCCTGATGTTATAATTTTATTAGACATGTTATGAAAAATATTTAAAATTTGTTTTATCAAATTTTGTATATAGACCAAAACAGGTCATTTGTCCCCACAATGGAAGATGTACATCATCTGCAATACCGAAAAATAATGAACTCAATGCAAAATTACTTCTTGATAATATTACAGTTTCTGAATTACATAAAAGAAATAAATCATAACATGGGTCATCATTTGAAATATATCGATATGGTAATTCAGGAATATATTCACCTGGATTAGTTACAATAATGACTTCGTGATTTGGTTTATTTATTAATACCTCTTCAATAACTTTTTTTATTTTAATTGGGGGCAAAGGGGATTGATTATTAAATTCAGGATGAGTTTGTCTAAATTTAACATCGAATTCAACATCTGGGATTAAACCACTTTCAATATGATTTTTAAAATGATTTGCACATACTGAACCATCGTAATCAGGTCGACCTTTAACATCCTCAAGTCTAAGATGAATTAAAATTGTTTTTTTTGGGTCAAATGGAATTTCATAATTCATTGATTTCCCATACTCCATAAATTTTTGTTTAAACTCTTCCGAGTAAACATTGTTTTTAAAATATGTAAAAAAATCTGTTTCTAAATTTAATAATGTCTTTGACCATACAGTATAATGTGTTGGGGCTGCCAAATCAATCTCTTGAGTAAAATCCTCTGAAGTAAGTTTACTATTATGTAAATCAATAATGTCAAATAATATTTGTAAAAAAATAGTAGTATTGTATGATTGATTATATGAGTTATATATTCTTAAATGTGTCCTATGATATTTTACATATATGTCATTATTTATTGAGTATAAAATTTGAGAAATAATGTCCCCAATATTTCCACCTAACCTATCGCTAGACCCAAATAAATCTGTAAACATAGTTATATCTTTTTAAAAATTGCGGTTAAAATGTTAGGAGTTAAATTTTTATCAACTCTAATATTATCTTCTAAATTACAATAATTTAACATACTATATCCTTGTCGATTCATAAACTTTTCAAGAGATTTTTCATTAAAATGAAAAATATGTTCATTAGGTTTTCGATGTTTCCAATTAGTAAACCATTCATCGTCCAATCCATTATGACACCATGGTAAACTAATAACAACATATGTGCATTTTAAATTTTTAACAAATTCAATATCGTGAAAATGTTCTAAACAATCAAAAAATGTGATAACCTCTACTTCTTTATCTAATATATTTTTAACAAATTCAATTCCGTCAGGTAATGGATATGCGGGTTCAATATCATTACCGTATAAATTGTTTATTAAATTTTTACAAGAGTCTAAAAAATACCCGTTACCATATCCAACATCCATTAATGAATTTGGTACTTTACCAATTGAACCAATTATATATCCTAGTCTAAGATTTTCTATATTTCTAGTCTGATTAAACATACCATATCTATCACCATATGATTTGTCATAAATAAATTGTTCTTTTATTATTTGTTCAATAACACCATCTTGTGTTAGTCTGTAATTTTCAATCATTTTAAATCATTATATATTTTATGTTATCATACCAATAGTATGATTTATTTGTTATTCCCCATCCTTCAGGACATTTGTCATCAATTATTTTTTTAAAACACTCAATATCCAAGTCATTTTTGTAGTAATTTTTTATTGATGACGATAAAATTGAACTTCCAGACCAAACACACATGAATTTTTTACATGAAAAAATTAAATCAACATAATGAAAAATATTTTTAGTGGTAATAAATTCAACAACTAAATCAGAAAAAAAATCATCAGGGACTACTAAATTAGGGTAGTCATTTGTTAAAATAACTAAAAATTTTTCATTTTTATATGTTAATAAATGAGATTTTATTTTTTCATTATCATACTCTTTAACTGATACACTGTTTAAATCTAAAACTATATAATCATTAAATTCATTTATATTATTTGGTTGGTAATATATTTTAGCGTATTTACTTTCATTATTTACCCCATAAATTAATTCGATATTTTTATGTGTTGTAAATTCTTTATTAAAATCGACCGTGTCAGAAACCCCCCAGTTATCTAAATGTCCACAGTTTGCGTTTTCAGAGGTAATACCAATAACATGTGGATTGGTGCCCCATACTAAATCATAAATTTCCTGACTTCTAAATAATGATTTATCACTTATGTAAAATTCATACCCTAAATTTGTAAATATTTCGGGTAATGTTGAGAAAGATAAATGGTCCCCAAGTCCTCCCCAATTAACATATAATATTTTTTTTTCCATCACTCTTTTGGATATAAAAAATCTTTAGCAAATGTATCTTCAATTTCATTATAATTGTTTTCGTTAAAAGTTTCAATTGGTTTTTTTATATTTATATTATCAACACCTCCTCTTTCTCTTTTAATTAAAAATTCAGGATAAGTTCTTATATAATAATGGTTTAGTTGGGCGATTTCATCGTTTGCAAAATAATTAAATGGCCCCGACCCTTGATTAAAATGAGTATCCATCCATAAATTACCGCACCAATGAATGTGATGTTCAGTATGTGGGACTAATTTACAAATACTTTTAAACTGAGAATGTAATGTTTTTTTTCTTTTGGTAAATCGTTTAAGTTGACTTGTATAAGTTTCATCAAATGTATTTAATCCATTATCCCCAAACATTGCCCAATTTATTACTAAACAATTACAATTATCATAATTATTTATAAAATCTTGAACATTTTTATGTTTTTTTAATACTAAAAATTCGTCAATATCGAAAAACGCAGCCCATTCATATTCTTCGTAGTAATTTTCAGCAAATTCAGCAAAACATTTAGATTGTATATTTCTTACCCATAACGGTTCATCACTCATGTAAGAAAAACCATCATATTCATGTAAATGAACATTTTTGTGTGAAGTATTATTTTCCCATCTCCAATTATTTTGAAATATGTGTATATCGTCAAATCCTAATTTAACATTATAATCAATCCATTCTTGAATATATAGTTCATCTTTATGTGCTAAAGTAACTAACGCAATTTTTTTTTTCATTTTTTAAAATTTTGGATAACTTGAATTTGTCCCCATGTAGTTATGAAACGCGAATGGTTTAATTCCTTGTATTTCAGGTATCATACTTTCGTGTGAAAAATATTTTGCAATGTCTATGTCTGCAAACTTACATCCCTGTTCGATATATTTATGTCTGTAATGAGCACAAATAAAACCATCCTCATTTGTGTATCCATAAAATGATTTCCATTCTAAGTTAATATTGTTTGCAACATCAAGTAATTTTTTACTTCTTAATGAAACACTATTACCTTGTCTAATAATGTTCCCATGAATATCTCGATATGATATATCGTCAGTAGGTAGTGGAAATGGGGCACCAATATAATCGTAGTCTAAAAAATCATCTCTCCATGATTGGGGATTAACTATAAAACCATTATCATGAATTAAAATCGCATAATCAGTATCAACATGTTTCGGTAAATTATAAATTATATTATAATTCCACTCATCAATATTTGAACTTTTTTCTGTAAATTCATGTTTGATATATGTTGGTAAATTTTCAGGTTTAATATCTGAAGCAATTTTAACATCTCCAAATTTAATATTTCTACAACTATACTCTAAAGCTTGAATTGTTTGAGGTATTCTTACACTTGTTAGCGCAATTAAAGTTATATTACTTAGATTAATCATAATTTTATTATATTTGATTTACTCTTTCTAAAACAGTTAATCCATTATTATTTGTATAATGTTCTTTGATTACCCAATTTTTATTTCTATCTAAAAAATCCATCATTGCGGTATACAAACCTCTTTTAATAACTTTTTCGTTTGAAATTTTAGGAGAAATTTGACCGTTTTGATAAAAATCTTCATCAGTATAACCAAAAGTTACGGTATCATGTAAAATTATCCATTTTTTAACTTTTATTTCATGCTTATCCAACTCTTTGCTTAATTGGTTATATGTGTGTAAAGTATCAATAAATAATAAATCAGTTTCATCTATCTCAATAGAAAGTACATCTCCTAAAATAAATTCAAAATCACAATTACAATTTTTTGCAAATTCATTTGTCTCATTTTCATATGGTTTGAAAAAATGATAATTTAAATCTATTGATTTAACTTTTTTTGGTTTTCCAAGTATTAAGGCTAAAGTTGAAATTGCAAATCTAGTGCCCATTTCTGTAACTACTTCACATTTTGAGGAATACTCTTTTAATGTTGGTAGATGTTCATTAATATCAACCATACCTCTACCGTATAATATATGGTTAGGAAATTGTAACTTACAAATTTTGTCAAAATGAATTTCTGGTGTCTCCATTGTTTTTATGAATTATATTTTTTATTTACTATATTTAAATCTTTTATTTTTCTGTCTTCTTTAATTGTTGTGGTTAATTGGTCAGAACTTGTTCTATTTACGACTGTAATTGATTCAGAAATCAACGGCTCACCGTAAAGTAAATAAAGTTTCTGATAAAAATCACAATCCATTAACCAAATTAAATTTTCATCAAATAATGGAATATTTTTATTTTTCACAGTAAGTCCGCTGGGACCACCTAAAGAGTTATTACCTGACCAAACTGATTCATTCCATCTTGGGGTATATAAATTATATAAATTTACCCCATCTTTTGTATGATAAAATTTTGTAAAAAACCAAAATATATTTTTATTTTGCATTATAAAATTATATTGATTTTCTAATGAAGAATAGTCATACAAAAAATCATCCTGAAACAAAATTTTAATCCATTCACCTGAACAATTTGCAATTGCGTTATTAATATTTGGAGAATGTGAATTAAAACTATGTTCGTTATTTTTTACATATTTAATATGTAATTTTTTTGACCACAATTCACAAAATTTTTGAATTTCATTATTTTTGCTATCATCAGATATCACCACTTCAAAGTTTTTAAAAGTTTGCTCATTAAGTAATTCAAAATTTTTATTTAAATACTCAATTCCTTTATCATTAAACTCATATGTTGGTATTGCAATTGAAAAGAAAAAAACACTCATATTAAATTATAATATTTTTTTTAATTTTTGTAAACCCATTGTAGTATCTGAGGGTACATTTAATGGTTTAAGAATTGGTACAACAATTGAAGTTTTTATTGCCAAATCGTAAATTGATTTTGATTCCGTACCCACATTATAAACTCCATTTTCATTTTTTAAAATTAATCTAATGACAAGTGATGAAATAATGTCAACATAATCACAATTTGTTTTAATGTCTGTCCAAGCTTTATCGTATGGGAATGGATTTGGTTTATGTGATAATCTACAAATTAAATAATTATTACATTTTAATTGGACATGCCCGTCAGATAAAAGTTTTGTATAACCATACCATGTATTTAAATGTGATGGTACATCTTCTTCTGACGCATTCGGCACTGAATTAGCGTAAATATAATCAGTAGATATTTGAATTAATTTTTTATTAGTCTTATTACAATATTCGACTAACTCATCAACAAATTTATAATTTATTAACCAATTAGAATTTTTATCATCGGAATAAGTTTTAGTAAATGCAATACAATTTAAAATTACACTATAATTTTCCATATATGGAATTAATGTTTCAAAATTTAAAACATCAATATTATTTTTTTTCCTTGAAATAAAATCCCAATTAGTTTGTCTGTAAATTTCAGACCCAAGTAACCCGTCTCCTAAAATTAATACTTTTAATTTATCCATTTTTGTTTAAATATATTTTCTACATATTCAAAAATATCTTCGTCATAATGAGGTGCAGCCCCTAAGAAAAAAACTCTATCCAAGACCATATTTGAATTTGGGTATTTATTAAAATCATCTAAATGAAAGTATCCCGGATGATATAAAATGTTGCCTGCAAAATAATTTCTAGTTTGTATTTTATTATCCTCAAGAAATTTAACTAAGGTGTCTTTTAATTCTTTATTTTCACAAATAAAAGGTGTTCCAAACCAGCATGTTTCAGATTTAGTTAAAGAATTAACTCCTTTTACTCCTGTAACATATTTTACAATAATGTCCTGAATTCTTCTTTTACTATTTTTTCTTTTTGAATCTATTTCCTCAAATTTTGATAACTGTACTAATCCAATTGACCCTTGTAAATCCATTGGCTTTAAATTATAACCCATGTTAGTAAAGACATATTTATGGTCAATAATTCCATTATATGACTCTAACCAATTATCGAATCTATTTTTACAAGTACCACAAGACAACAAATTTGCAGAACCAACACAATAACAATCTCTTCCCCACCATGAGATACTAACAAATAGTTTTTTTAAATCTTCAATATTAGTACAAATCATCCCACCTTCCCCTGTTGAAATGTGGTGAGCGGGATAAAAAGAACATGACCATGCAATATAATAATCTGATATTGGTTTATTATCCCATTTTGTGCCTAATGTATCACAACTATCCCCTACTAATTTTAAATTATATTTTTCACATAATTCTTTTAAAAAATCCATATCAGGAGGATTCCCTAATACAGGAGAAACAAATATTGCTTTAGTTTTATCCGTAATCTTCTCTTCAATCTTTGTTACATCAAAATTTAAAGTTTCCCACTCAATATCAATAAAAACAGGTTTTAATCCATTTTGGACTATAGGAGCAATTGTTGTTGGAAATCCTACAGGAGAAACAATAATTTCATCCCCATCTTCCCATTTAAAAAACTTTTTAAGTGCGGTGATTAATACCAAATTTGCGGAACTACCTGAGTTCACCATATGAGAATACTTTACTCCAAATATTTTTGAAAACATATTTTCAAACTTGTGAACATTTTCACCTGCAACAATCCATTTTCCTGAAATTAAAGTGTTAATCGCTGAAAGTATTTCTTCATGGTCCCAATAAGGTCCTGAATATAAAACTTGGCTTTTTCCTGGCACAAATTTTTGATTGTATAGATACTTAGGATTATTTAATATGATGTAATCCTTAATATCGTTTAATAAATCTTCTATTTTTTTTGACATATTAAAATATATGTAATTCGTAGTTAATTATCAATAGAGACCCATTCATTTGGAATTATGTCTTGAGTATCTTTTGGTCCGGTTGGTCCAAACCATTTTTTTGGTGTAATTATTTTACCATTATTATCATTAAGATATGACCCCCACCAACTGAATGAACTATTAGATATTATAACATTTTTACACATAGTAATTAATGTAAAATCTAAAATTTCATCATCAAAATCTGAGTATAAAAAATTATCAGATTTAAAGTTTAATTTAACCCAATCCATATCATCTGACACAAATATAAATTTTGTGTCATTGATTAACTCAATTGCCTTTTGGTAATAATTTAAATCACAGGTAAAATGAAAATCTTTAAATTTTAAATAATCACCTCTTCTTATATGAACACAAGTTAAATTTTTAATATCATATTTACTTGATATTACTTTAATATTTTTATCACTAATAAAAAATAATTTTTTAATATCATTTATATTATTTTTAAAATATTTTTCACTTTGGAAATACCCATTTAACAATAAATTTTTTTCATAAGGTATATTAGAAAACGAAAACTTTGGTTCATTATATTTTTTTTCAAATTCATAGTTATTGTGATTTGGAATATTTTTAAAAATATTATCTATATATTTGATAGATTGATTACCTTGATTTGGTGTGTAACATTGATGAAAATTAAATGAATAGGTATCATCATTAGACAATGCTAATGACACTGTTGCTGCAATTTGGAACATTTGATTACCAAGACCTCCCTGTAAATTACAACTTATCATATGGTTTTTTATTTCTTATTTTGGTGGCGTGGTCATTGACCATATCCATATTTACTTTATGCTCGTTGATAGGATTATTTTCGTTATATATATAATTTATTTCACTCATAAAACGATAATGTTCCTCACCTGACATTTCTAACATCGGAAACATAAAACACAGGTCCCCACTCCATTGCCAGTAATTACCATTTTCATCTCTTAAATCTTCTTCTTTGATTTTTCTCCACAAAAAGGTTCTCCAAGTTCGAATATGAGATGCGGTAAATCTACTTTTTCGTAAATTTGAAAAATTTGTTTGAGGTTGTGAAAATCCTGGTGTTCCATTTGAGTATTTAAAACTTCCATTTGCAATCCAAATGTTTTCATCTTCATATAATTTATTAATTCTTGTTAACACATTTGAGTCGGATAACCAATCATCCCCATCAACTTCAACAATTACTTCATTGTCTGATATATTTTCATTATATCTAATTATTTTATCAAAATTACCCGCTTGATATAATTTTTTATCATTATCGTCGACTAAAATAAATCTATTATCATCTTTAATTAAATCTTTAACTATCGATACTGATTTATCAGTTGATAAATCATGAGTAATGTAACATTTAAAATCTTTAAACCTTTGTCCCATAATAGACAATATTGATTTTTCAATGTAATTTTCCGCATTATAAAAACCTGTTAAAACTACCATATTATTTAATATATTTTTTTAAAATTTTATCATTATACCCCTCTCTGTTGATTTGTAAAAAATCTATACTTTGATTAATTAAAATATCATTTTCTGTATCCCAATTTAAATTTAATAAATGTGTTTCTTCTTTTATTTTCGGATTTTTATGTAGTAAACCATATATTTTATTTGATAACTCCATGACACTTATTTTCTCAACTCCTGATAAAAATAATAAACTATTATTTGTTTTATCAATACAATATAGAACAATATTTACCAAATCTTCAATATCAATCAGAGAACGATAAACATTTTTATAAATTAATATTTCATTTTCATTTTTAACAGATTCTTTTAAAAAATTAACAATATTATTTTTATTTCCGTTAAATCCAACTATTTGAGGAATTCTAAATATTATATAATTTTTACAATTGTTTTTGATAATTTCCTCGACTTGTAATTTATGTCTATAGTAATCATTATCAATTATTCCTGTTAATACGCTGCTAAAATAAATTAATTTTAAATTTTGATTGTTATTAATTAAATTAATTAATAATTTTTTTTCTCGTTCAAAATTATTGATGTTTGTTTCTTTAGAGTTAGATACACCTGAAGCAAAAATTAAAAAATTCTCTAATGACTCGGAAAATTTTTTAAACTCTGAGGATAATAAACCTGAGCCAACAATCATAATTCAAATAATTTAATCCATTTATCAATTACTTCTTGATTAGTTAGTATACTAACCTCAGTTTTTGTTGATTCGGTTCCTAAAAATTCTGTATTAGTTAAATAACATTCATCTTTAACCAAACACGCCACTTCACTTATTGATGAGTGGTAAACTTTACCAATCATATTATACATTTCTTGTTTATTTGTATGTGTTCCATAAAAAATTACACGAATACCGTCAATTAAAGGTTTTACGTAATTTTCATAATATATTTGGTCCGTAACATTACCAAATACATATATTTTTTCACAATTATCATTTAATGCTCGTTTAATTGATACGTGAGTTTGTTTATTTTCATCAATACTGCCAATAATACCCACAGTATTTGAAAGATGAGATTTATTAATAGAAATTAAGTTTTCTTTTAAATTTGGAATTATGTTAAAGTCTCCATTGTATTGCTTATGATAATTTCTCTGTTCATCATTTATAAACACTACTGTGTCCCAAAATTGTTTTTTTTCTCCAACTTTATATAGATTTTTTTCATGACAAGATAATATTACTTTTTTTGCAGGAGGTCTTGATGGTAAATCTAAAAAATGACAAATTAAAATATCAGATTCGGTAACCGATAAATATTGAATTAATGATGATTTACATTTATCTAAATGCCAATTATGTGGTCCATAAAATGTACAATCAATACCATTTTTATTTAGAGTATTTGTTAAGTTAATAAATGCTGTTGTTGAGCCACCTTTTTCTGAAAAACCTGAAACAATTTTGACTTTAAGACCATCATAGGGTTTAAATTCATTTAATAATGATATTAAATCTTCTTTTTGGATAGAATCATTAATTGTTATAATTTTTTTAACATTACGATAATCTGAAATTATATTAAGATTATTGTCTGTTGTATTATTATAAATTTGTAAAACATTTGGATATAATAATTCACACATCCTAACTTCATCTAAGTTAGATGGAATAATAACATCAATCTTATGTTCGGATGTTTTATAATACTGACCAATTTGTGATGTTTGAGGTCCATTTTGAGTGTTAATCATAAATGTACCGTCTCCTATTTTAAACCCAATAGGGTTAGTAATACTAAAATTAGTTAATTTCTCACTTTTAAATTTTGAAGACACATTTGACAAACTAGAAATTATAACATTTAATTCTTCATTTGGTAAGTACCCAATTTTAGATGGTAAATTATTTGAGTATTTTTCACTAAAAAGTTTTCTGTTTTTTTCCCATTGCTCGTTTGTCATCCCGATAGATTTATGGGTGACTCTAATATTTGTTATAACCCCAATTTTAACCCCATCTAAAAAATTTCTATAGCAAAAATTAACATCGTACATGTGAAACCCTGGAACTGAATCATCGTATCCTTTGCTTATTTTAGTTTTATTAATTGCGGTAAATAAACCGTCAACTAAAATTACTTCTTTTATGTTATTTTGTAATGAGTCAGAATATCTTGATTCCCATTTTTTACCTTCATGTTCATGGTTTACAATACCCCACATTTTTGACCTATCTTCCCACCACATACCACTTTTTGGTAAAAGTGTAGAACCCGCAACTCCTAAAATTGCAAAATCAGAATTTCTATCAAATAACTTTTTCAATTTTTGGCCCCAATTATTGGTATCAAAATAGATGTCATCATGACATAAAACAACTATATCATATTCTGACTCTGATATAATTTCATTATAAACTTGAGATAAATTTTTTTCTCCGTTATTAATCTTTTCAATAATTTGAACTTTAGGATTACCTACTGACTTTTTAAGATATTCTTGAAAATTTTTATTACAACTTTTTGTACTATATCCTATCGTTATCATATTCCTGTACTCCCAAAACCATTTTCGTTTCTATCTTTATTATTGATTTTATCTATTTTAACAAGATTCACCCATTTACCTCCAGTGCATCTTGATACAACCCCCTGAGCAATTTTCATTCCTTTAGTGATTGTAAATGGGGTTGAATTAACGTTAAAAATTATAACTTTAACTTCTCCTGTATATCCTTGGTCAACTGTTCCTGGACTATTTAAAACCATTAACCCTTGGTTAATTGCTAAACCGCTTTTTGACCTTACTTGGATTTCAAAATCTTCAGGAATATCAAATTTAATCCCTGTTGGAATTAGGGCTCTACCTAAAGGTGGTAATGTAATTTCTTCAGATGAATATAAATCAAACCCACTATCACTTAGATAATTGTACTTTAATTCATAATCTTCATCTGAAGTATATTTTACTAAAACTTTACCTGAATTTTCATCTATGTCATCCTCAAGTCCTTGGATGTCAATACCAAATGAATCTTTTAATTTATTAATCAATAAGTCATACTGATTATTTTCAATTAATGATTCTAATTCGTTCATTTCATCACTAAAATCGTTCATAAAGATGTTATTTTTTTGACTACATTTATTAATACTTCTACATCTTTCTCACAATATTCTTTAATCTCATCATACTTATTTTCATTCCAAAACGAGTTATGAACTTTACTACCTGTGATTTCCATATTTTTAGAACTCTCAATACCTAAAGAAATACACATTAATTCTAAAGAACTGATTGCCCCAAATTGACCGTATTGCCATATTTCTTTTGTATCAATCGCCTTAATCTCCCAAGGTTTAGTATCATATGATGGTAAAATACCTGATGGTAAAACTCCATTAATCATCATTCGTTTCGCCAATACAGGTATGTCAAAATTCTTTAAATTATGACCACATAAAACAAAACCTAATTTATCGACTCTATTCAGTAATTGGTTAACTTCTGTTAATAGAACTTTTTCATCTGAATTAAAAAAAGTTTGTTTTTTAACTTCACCCTTAGGGTCTAAAAATCCAACAGATACACAAATTATTTTACAAAATTCAGGTATTAAAGCGGCTCTTAATTCAAATATTTCTTCAATCGATTTTCCTGAATCTTCAGTAAATCTTTTTAAAAACCAATCTTGATAATTAGTGAACTGAAATAACAACTCGGGATAGTCTTTTTTGAAGTTTTCAAAATTACTTGATACTCCTACTGTCTCAATGTCAATAAATAAAATTTTGTTTATTGGATGTTTTATCATACTATGGATTTATAAAATTCTTGTCTTGCTTTTGTAACTATATTTAAATCATATTTTGCGGAAACTGTTTCATATAATCTTTCACCCATATCCTTAACTAAATTAGGATTTTGTTGTAATTTCTTAATATGTTTCGCCCAATCACTGTGGTTTCTTGAGTCCCCAACAAGTAATGCGTTCCCGTCTACAAAGTTACCATTTTTTAAACAATGTTTCAAGTCTATTGTATAAGGACCAAAATCACTTGCGATTAATGCTTTTTTATAAAATCCTGATTCTATCACCTTTAATTGTGATTTAACTTTGTTAAACATATGTTGTTTAACAGGTGCTAACGAAACATCAAATTTTGAATAATTTTTAGCATAGGATGTTACAGGTTTTGTCCAAACTCTCAAATAAGGTTGCTCGGATTCGTTCTCATACATCGTATCTTTAAATCTTTCAAGATGTAATTTATATTCAGGTGTAACAATAGAATAATTGTCAGTAAAAATCTTTTCATACAGGTACCAAACAGTTTCGTTAGGTTTGATTGGTCTTTGTTTTTTCTCACCTGTTTGTTGATTTATTTCAGTCATTACTCCTCTTGTGTCAAACCCACATAATACAAATTGTAAGTTGTCTTTAATATCTTTTAACTTACTAACCATACCATCTAACAACATTAAATCGTGTAAATGTGATGAACCACCTAACCACCCAACTCTTAATTTATCTGATTCGGGAGTTACTTCTTTAAATTGTGCCTCATTAGGGTCAATCGCATTAGGGAATATAAAAACATTTGGATTGAATTTTTTAATCTCGTCCGCAAAAATAGTAGTTGTTGTAGTTACATATTTTGATAATTTTAAATTTGCTACAATCTTTTCATGAATTTTGTCCTGTTTAATTAAATCATGAAGAGGATGTTCTTTAGTAGGTAACCAATAATCATCAATATCACATACAGTGATAATACCTAGTTTATTTAAAACAGGGATAAATTCTATTGACGCATCCAAATTAGGGGAAACTGAACGATGGTAATGTACAATATGGTATTGTTTCCAAAATGAAATGTCATTCAAATCGGGTTCAAATACAATATCTACGTGAAAATCTTCAGAATAATTATTTTGTAAGAATATGTGGGGGTCAATTGACCTGAATTTTCCAACACCTGTACGGTCTGATGGTACTACTAGTAATTTAATTTTTTCTTTCATTTAAGAATAATAGTAATATATTAACCATTATTCAATAAAGAATTTAAATTATTGCTGTAATTTTTTAATTTTTGAAATCTTACCTACGAACAAATGTTGACCAACTTTAATTTGAATTGTGTCACTTGCTTTTGTTTCAGATTCAACCATTAATCCTTGTTCACTCAAAACTTCTTCCATAGTTTCTCTTACAATTTTTTTAATATCATTTGCGGATAATCCTCCTTGCGAATATGAAACTTGTTGATTTGGAACTCCTGACTTTTCTTTGTCTTTTTTCATTAATCTAGATGCTGCTTCAATTACATCATCTGAAATTGTTGGTTCCATTGGTTTAACTTGAGCAATGGGGTGTTCAATCATTAATTTTTTGATTGCGTCAGGTAATTTTGAATTTTGAATTCTATCTAATGGGTTTCCCTGAGGTATTTTTTGAACTGGTTGTTGAGCCGGAGCGTATTCCTCGGGGATATTATATTTTGCGATTGGTGATGAAAATTCTTGTAATTGAACATTTTGTGAAAATCCACCTCCATTGTCATAATTAGAGCCTGAACTACCAACTGAACCTCTTGAGATTTGGTCACTTTTTTCCATGATTTTCTTAGAAATCATTAATTTTTCCATTAAACTATTCATTTTCTCCTTGTTTGAAAATTTTAAGTATCTTACTAAACTTTTTATGCCCGTTAGGGTTAAAACCTGGTTTTGGTTCTGAAAAACTATTTAGAGTTGGTTTATATGTTTGTATTCTATCAAGTCTAAAAGTTCTCCATCCTGGTAAAGGTTGTGTTCCATCGGAAGCTGTTTTAGAAGAGCCATCTAATTGATATGCACTAATAACTTTATTTCCCCTTGTTGAAACCCCAAAAGTATAGATTTCAATGTCTCTATACCCTCTACCCTCATTCTCATCACCTAAATAATAAATTGTTACAATTTTTTTATTTCTTATTGCGTCGGTGATGTTTTCGTCCGCCACCATTTCTAAAATAAGAGTTTTAAATGAATTGTAAAGTTTCATTACGCTGAAGGTGTTGTATAAGGTTTGTTTGGTTGATACTCATTAATTTTAATCTCCGCCTTTCTCTCTATAATATCACTATTAGAACCTCCGTTCTGAGTATCTAAGAATGAACCGGTACCTTTACCCATATCATCACCATCAGATAGTGCATCTTTATTAGTTTGAGAATATTTGTTTGCGGTTGAGAAAGTATTTTTAGAGAATAACTTTCTTCTTTCTGCTTCGGCAATTGCACTTAAATCATTTTTTGGTTGTGATAAGTCAATTGGTTCAATTTGTTCTGCCATAATTTATTTCATTTATAAGTTTATTAATTCTATCTATTTGTTCGCTTAATCTTGGGAAGTGTTTGTCAACACCCGTTCTATGACTTTTTGACGGTCTAAGGTCATTTGAAAAATTACTTCCTTTTATTAGATTAACTCCTGAGTCCTCACGTCTTTTGTTTTTAGATTTACTATAAACCCTTTGACTATTTAACGTGTATTCTACAAATTTTTTCATTTCATCCCCACCGTTTAATTCATACTCAACTTCATTATCTTTTTTTTCAGTCTTATCAAAAAAATTTTTAATTCTTTTTAAAGATTGGTAAGTCGCCTTTTTTTCCTTTCTTAATTCCTTATTTCTTTTATACCCTTGTGAATCCTCATTGTCTTTATGAGCATTAAATTTTTCCTTTAGAGTATCTAATAGATGTTTTGGAATATCAAAAGTCTTATCGTATAAATTCTTATTCATACTTTAATTTTTTTACAAGTTCTTTAAAAGAAATACCTTCTTTTTTTGCTTTTAACTTTAATTTCTCAATTATTTTTTCAATTTGGTTATCTGAATATATTTCGTTATCGTTATTTTTATTATTCAACAAAATATCCTCAACCATTTTAATTGCTCTTTTTTTTCTTATCTCTTCTATTTTATCTTTTTCAAAAAGGTTCATTCTATCAATAAATCCTTTCATTTTTCTAATTTTTTTAGGAGCTCTTTTTGTTCTTTTACCTGTTGGGTCCTTACCAAAATCTACAGTTCTTTCATATGCGTCTTTGGGATTTAAATCCATTTTGTCTTTTAAAAACTTGTAGGTTTTTTTACCGTCCATATCCTTAGTTTCATCATAACCAAAGGCTGGGTCAAAATTCACCTCAGAAACGACATCTTCTGATTTTTCTTCAGATTCTCCCCAATAAACTCGATACCCTCTTGTTAAAGGATTATTAGTCTGTCTACTCATCGTAACATAAACGTCGGTTGTATATTTTGGTGATAATGATAAACCTAATGGAATTCTTGAAGATAAAAATGTACCATCAGAGTCAACTAACTCACCCAACTCTTCTTTCTTTGAATCAAATTTTTTCTTTAATTCTGACTGAGTTTTTGGTTTTTTATCTTTTATTAAATCTTTAATTAATTTTTCAAATTCTTTTTTATTTTCTTTTTTGAATTTGATTATCTCATCATTTTTTCTTGCCTCGGTCAATGTATTATTAATTGAATAATACAAGTCAATATGATTTTTTCTTTCCTTCATGAAAAAATAATAAGGATTTAAAAAATATTCTTTATCAAAATGCATAATAGAGTTTTTTATATATAAATACTTTATAATAACTATTTATTTGAAAAATGGCTCAACAGAATATAAACCAATATAATTTTAAAAAATGGTACATCAAACCTATACAAAATACGTTTGATATATCGTTAGCTTCAGATGAGATTGATTACCAAGAAGAGGTGTTATTTTCAAATAAAATAATATCAAGTTCTGACGGTAATAAATTACCAATTTATTTTGATTTAAACTCATATTACAGTAGTCAAAAACTACAATTAAATTACGGAGAGTTTAAGAGTGGTAACACCTTAATATCTATTAATTATTATAACCCAAATGGGGATAATTTAAATTGTTATTCCTCAACAACTTTATGTGATATTGGATTAACAGGTATTGATAACGGACTTGTAGATAGTATGTCTGGACAATCGATAAGTTATATGATGGGGTTGTTACCTTTAACTGAACAATTTAAAAGAGACAAATTCGATAGAAGATTAAAATTATCACAAATTACAGGATATACTTCTTTACCAAATATTAGATTTTCCGCAAATACTGCAACGACATTATATGATGTTGTATCTAAATCATCAAGTAGTATTGGTTATTATAATCAATTATATGGTGGATTTTATCAGGGATTTTATAAATTATTTGGATATGATTATGAGGTTTTTCCTGAAAGAACAAATAAAGGATGGTCTGTTGAGATGTTACTTAGACCAAGACAAGAGTCTCAGTATTCTCCAAATGAGGACCAAACAACATTAAATCAGGTTTATCCTTATAATAAAAATACTTTCTTTTATTTTGGGTCAAGAGCTGAAAATAAATTTTATCATTATGCATCAGGTTCACCATCTTCAGATAGTGGATATACAAGAGTTACTGAAAGTTTAGTTGATTTAAAAACTTGTGCTTGTTCAAACACAGGAGTTACAAATTCGAGATGTATTAATGTATACGAACCTGTAACTTATGAACCGCAATATAACACAAATTGTTCTTGTTGCGGAACCACAGAAGTTGCTCGTCCTGAAAAAGACCCATTATTTGACAGTATGTCAAATTCATTATCTTTTAGATTATCAGGAGACCCAGCAAATCCAAAAATATGTGTTAAAGTTTTAAAATTCACAGGTGATTGTTCAGTAACAGGTACTTGTCCAAATACAGGAATAACATATACCACAGGATACACGATTACTGAATATTGTTCGACTAAAACAATATATGAATATTGTGAGGTTGAGAATCCTTTATATTTGAATAAGGAACACTGGTTCCATTTAACTGCGGTTTGGAGTAGAAACGCTTATTTTGATAAGTGTGATTTAGTATATAAAGGAGGGTTAGGTACAATATCTAAAGAATATTTTGCGGATAGTTTATCTAATGATACGGTGTTATTAATTGAACCTCCAATAACCTCAGGTCAAAAAGTTGCAGAAAAAGTTGAGATAGTTAATTTAAATGAAGAATGGTTAATACAAAAAGATAGTAGATTAGGTGCATTAAAATTATATGTTAATGGTGAATTATTTTACGTTATAAATGGATTTGAGGAGGTAATACCAAGAGGACTTAATACTGAAAAGGAAAAACAACTTGGAGTACCTTTTAACATATCTTGGGGAGGAGGGACTCAAGGACTTAGGGAGAACCTTACATTTTCAGGTGTCAATTCTTCAATTTATATCCAAGACCCTGAATTATTTCCAAATAGTACTTTATCAGCGTCTACATTATCAGGGATAACAACTAATATATTAATCGAAGAAAATTTTGGTGGTAGTTTTGATGGAGCAATTTCACAATTTAGAATGTATAGTGAACCTCTTAACTATCCTGAAATTATTCACAATTTTGAGATATTAAAAAATAAATTTAATCTTTTTGATTACAGATGTCCTGATTGTAATGATGACTTGGTTAATGATATTACAAGTTCAGTTAGTGACTTAGGATTTATTTCATTCTCATCTAATACATTTTCAGCATTAACGTATACGTTGTATTTCATACCTGAAGATGAAGTAAATAGAATTACAATATCTGAAGAAACATCAATACCGACATTTCCATCATCTTACGATATAACACAACCACCAATATCCCCATTTTTAGGGGCTGGCGACTATTATTTTTATTTTGACTTAATAGACCAAACACTAAAAGTTACAAATCCAACAAACTACTTTGGTGAAGCAATCTTAATCGGTGGTGATTTTTATTTAGTTGACGGAAATGGGGATTACATTATAATTTAAAAGTATTTATAAAATATGGCACAAGGAAAAACAATAACACAATTACCCTTAATATTAAGTGCGGATAGTTCGTCTAGCACAATTATCGTAAAAGATGGAGTTACAAGTCAAATACAGTACTCGGCTTTAACAGTTAGTCCTGAAGTATTTCAGACTACAGTTGATTCTAAACTTGGTTTAACAGGAGGTACAGTTGACGGACAGGTACAAATAGTATCATCTTTAAGTTCTGAAGTACCGGGACAATCTTCACAATTACTACCAACAACAGGATGGACATCAAATGGATGGACTGGTAATTTTACAACAGGATTTACTCATACAACAGGTAATACTACAACATTAGTAAGTACATATTCAGCAAGTCCTGCTACAACATATGTACTTAAATACGATATAATACCCACAAACACAACATATGATATATATTTTGGACAAAATGGAGAGTATTTAAATACTAGTTTAAACGTTACAAATACAGTCGGATGCTCAAGTAATAAAGAAGTAAACGCTGGATTTATATGTTACGATGGTTTCCAAGTAAAATATTTTATTACTAATGATGCCAAATCAGGTACTCAATGTATTAATGGAAATTGTCCAAAAGGATTTAAATGTGAAGGTGGGGAATGTGTTGTTGATTTAGATTCGGGCGTGTGGTCTGAAAAATATGTTGGGTATGATTGTGCAAAAGTTGTTGCAAGTCCTTGTACATACGCAACTGCAGTTAATATAGGATGTCATACTTGTTGTAATGCGAGACCAATACCTGTAATATGTGACGGACAACAACAAATTATTGGATACGTTAATGAGTGTGCATTATACGGACCTTCTAAAAGTACAACATACTCAGGTCCAAATGGTATAATATATACCGAATTACTTGAGGAATTTATTGATAATATAACTTTTAATGACACATTTAGAGGACGTATAAATTACGGTTCTTCTTGTGACGGTAACGCCGATTGCGGACCGGGTTATGTTTGTCTAAACGGATATTGTGTTAGACAAATTATAACATCATCAATGATTTCAGGATTAGAATGTGCTTCAAGTACTTATTGTCCACAAGGATTTACATGTAATAATGGTAATTGTGAACCTGATTTAGCATCAGGATTTTGGATTGAAATTGGAGAAAAACCGGGAGGATATCCAATATACCAAGGACCAGGTGGAGTTGAACTTCACACAGGATGGGATGAAGGGGAAGGATATGCATTATATGAAAATCCAAATAGTTATGTTGGAGAATATAGACAAACTTGTTCAATAAATAACGATTGTCCAAAAGGTTTTATATGTGTTGATGGATATTGTGTTAAATTAATACAAACATCAAACTTGTTCAATGGAATGAGTAACAAAGGGGTTTGTGGATGTCCAACAGGATATAAAACCAATCCTGTTTATCCATATACAGCAACAACATCTTGTTTTGCGGATTTAGAAAGTGGTTATTGGACAAATGTTGGCACAAGTTCAAATAACGCAAATGGAACAGTAACAATAAGTTTTGGTGGAATATCTGCAACAACAAATACTTCAGGAAGTATTGGAGTTTATGCTAAAGATTATTCACCATTAAGAGTCACTCCGACCAGTAATTTTGACGGTTTATTATTGACGTACTTGAGAGAAGTTACGGGAACAACAACGTCAACATTTACATTGTCTGATGGAAACTCCGCAAATGTTACACAACTTAGAGGTGGTACCGCAAATTTATATAATAATTTTATAGGTGTTGATTCAGGTAATCAAAATATAAGTGGACAAAGAAATTTATCTTTAGGACAAAACACATTAACAAGTAATGTTAGTGGAAGTAAAAACGTATCAATTGGAGTTGATAGTTTAAAATCAATAGTTGCGTCTGATTCTAATATTGCAATCGGTGACTCGGCATTATTAAATAATGGATATGGTTCCAATAACGTCGCAATAGGTACAAATTCAATGTTGGTGGATAAAGACCCTAATTGTTCAGTGGCAATAGGGGATAATTCATTAGCAAATAACTCAGAAATTGATGGTAATGTTGCAATAGGATGTTCTGCAGGTGAAAAAAGTAATGTACCAAACACTGTTTATATTGGAGCAAGGTCAGGACTTATTGATTTGGGAGAAGGGTCAACATTTGTTGGTTATGAAAGTGGTTTAAATAACATAGGAAATTATAACACTTTTTTAGGTAATTTAGCCGGATATAGTAATACATCGGGAGACAATCTAACATTTATAGGATATAATTCGGGATTAAATAATACTTCGGGGTCTGAAAATACATTTATCGGTTCTGAATCAGGAGTTTATAATCAAGACGGAATTCGTAATGTTGCTATAGGTTCTTATGCCGGGGCATTTACATTGGATGGGGTTACTGAAAACACGTCACCAAACCGTTCGGTTTATATTGGTAGTAATACAAAATCATTTAATGTTAATGATACAAATTCAATAGTAATTGGTTTTGGAGCTGAAAGTCAGGGTGATAATACTGTTGTTATTGGTAATGACAATACTGAAACAATATATTTAAATGGTGATTTAAATGTTACCGGAGCAGACTCAACATCATTTAATGTTAATGACTTTGGAATAAATTCAACTGATGTAATAACATTAGTCACCGATTCTTTATCTATTCAAGATAGTCAGGGTGACGGTTATCATTTAACAACAAATAGTGGTCAAAATGGTCAAGTTTTAACATATACTAACGGAAATGCCATTTGGCAAAACACATCTGGAGATGGAAATGTTACAGGCTCAGGCACTTTAAATTATATACCAAAATGGTCAGGTTCAACTGGGTTACGTAATAGTGTAATTTTTGATAATGGTTCATTTGTCAGTGTCGGATATAACAATTTACTTACTTCATTTATAGTATCCGCAAACACATTTAACATAGGAAAAGGTGGTAGCACTTCATCAAGAGCATTATTCATGGGAAAATCAATCCCATCAACATGGCTAGGTTCAGATAGTTGTGGTCAGTTTGATTTTAACAATCCTGGTGGTGACCAAGGAGTTGTTATTAGAACAAATGCGGGATATGTTGGCACCGGAGGAACACCTGTTGCAGGAGGAATTATTTCAGTTCAGGGTAATGCTAAAGGTTTAATATTTGCGGGTAATCCTATAGAGGAAAACCATTTAGTTATTGATAGTTTTGGTAAAGTTGGTATTGGTACAAATATACCAGTTTCTAAATTAGACGTTAGTGTTACGGCAAATACTATCGGTGTGAGAATATCAGGTAATAGTGACTCAGAGATGTTAAGAATTACACAGACAGGTAATGGGAACGCATTTGTGGTCGAAGATTCCTCAAATCCTGACTCAACTCCATTTGTTATAACATCGGGAGGTACTGTGGGTATTGGTATTGATTCACCATTACATGGATATAAATTACATGTCAGGGACGGAGCTGCAACAAATAGTATTGGAATTAGCGGTACAATGTCCGTATTTGAAAGTACTGGAAATACATATGTGAGTATTTTAAGTCCAAATGCAAATACCTCAGGTATTGCATTTGGTACTGATGAGTTACGTAGTGCGTCCTATCTTAGATGGAGTTACACTAATAACCAAATGTCTTTATCTACTAATAGAACGGGGGCAACTTTATCTTTTTCTACCGATAACGAACAGCAGAGAATGTTAATAACATCAGGAGGAAGTGTGGGTATCGGAACTTCATCACCATCAACAACTTTACATGTTTCGGCAAGTACAAACCCTGTTAGATTTGAAGGTTTACAAACAAACACAGGAGCAACTAAAACAGTAATTGCAGATAATAACGGAGTTCTTTATACTGAAACCAAACCTAAAAAATATGTTGCGTTATTAACACAAACAGGTACAAGTGCTCCAACCGCGATTGTTTTAGAAAATACATTAGGTAATATCACATTTAGTTATTTTCAAACTGGCAAATATACAGTAACCGCAACTGGATTGTTAACATTAAATAAAACAACAGTTATTACAGGAGGAGCGGTTTGTGCTATAGATACATTAACTGCGAATGGGTTTAATTTATCATCATACAGTATGCCACCAGTTGCTAACGCTAATGGAATACTGAATAACTCAACTATTGAGATTAGCGTTTATCCGTAAAATCTATTTATTAGTTTTGTTGTAATTGTATATTATATTCATAATTTAAAATTATGAAAATTTTTATACAAGTCGCGTCTTATCGTGACCCTCAGTTATTACCTACAATTAATTCTGCGATAGAAAATGCAAAAAAACCAAATAATTTGGTATTTGGAATCGCTAGACAATTTAAAGAAGACGATGGTTTTGATAACTTAGATGAGTATTCTAAAGATAAAAGATTTAGAATTTTAAACATACCATATAATGAATCAAAGGGTGCGTGTTGGGCTAGAAATCAAATCCAACAATTACATAAGGGTGAAAAATATACATTACAGATTGATTCTCATATGAGATTCGCCCCTAATTGGGACGAAGAAATGATAAAAATGGTTAAATCTTTACAAAAAAAAGGTCACAAAAAACCATTATTAACGGGATATGTTTCATCATTTGACCCTGAAAATGACCCTGAAAGTAGAGTTAAAGAACCATGGAGAATGGTTTTTGATAGGTTTATTCCTGAAGGGGCTGTATTCTTTTTACCCGAAACAATACCAAATTACCAAGATTTAACTGAACCAATTCCCGCTAGATTTTATTCTGCACATTTTTGTTTTACATTAGGGGAGTTTGCAAAAGAGGTCCAACACGACCCTGAATTTTATTTTCATGGTGAAGAAATCTCAATATCTGCTAGAGCATATACCCATGGTTATGACTTATTTCACCCTCATAAAACATTAATTTGGCACGAATATACTAGAAAAGGTAGGACAAAACAGTGGGATGATGACGGTAAATGGGTTGAAAAAAATAACCATTGTCATAAAAAGAATAGGTCTTTATTTGGAATGGATGATGAAAATGAAATGGAACATGGGATTTATGGGTTTGGAAAAGATAGAAGTTTAAGGGATTATGAAAAATATTCAGGGTTACTTTTTTCAAAAAGAGCGGTACAACAATATACATTAGATAAGAATTATCCTCCAAATCCTTATAATTTTGATAATGAAGACGATTGGTTAAATTCATTCTCATCAATATTCAAGCATTGTATAGACGTACAATATTCAAGTGTACCTGAAAGAGATTATGATTTTTGGGCAGTTGCATTTCATGGTGATAATGATGATACAATATATCGTAAAGATTGTGATGAAAGAGAGATTCAATCTTTCTTTAGAGACCCTGATGGGTATTGTAAAATATGGAGAGAATTCCCAACTCTAACTAAACCAAAATATTGGGTAGTTTGGCCACATTCTAAATCAAAAGGATGGGGTGAAAGATTAACAGGTAATTTATAATTTTATGAAAAAAGTAATATGTTTTAGTTTATGGGGTAATGATTATAGGTATTTGGGGGGTGCGTTACAAAATGTGGAACTTGCCAAATATTATTATCCTGATTGGATTTGCAGATTTTATCTTGGTAAATCAACAAATGAAAAATTTAAAAATATTTTAAAAGGTTTTGATAATGTTGAAATAATTGAAATGGATGAGGATGGTGATTGGAGAGGAATGTTTTGGAGATTCTTTGCTGCTTCAGATGATTCAGTTGATGTTATGATGTCAAGAGATGCTGATAGTAGAATACATAAAAGAGAAGTCGAAGCGGTTAAAGAATGGTTAAATTCGGATAAACAATTTCATATCATGAGAGACCACCAATATCATAGTGTACCATTACTTGGTGGAATGTGGGGAGTTAAGAAAGGAGTTTTAAATGGTATTGTCGATGAAATAAAAGAATACAATGGAGGTGACTTTTGGCAAGTTGACCAAAATTTCCTTAGAGAGAAAATTTTTGATAAAGTAGTTAATGATTCTTTTGTACACGATGAAATGCATAGATATGTTGTTGATTCAAATAGATATCCAAATACTACAAGAAATCCAAGTCATTTTGTGGGTCAAGCATATAATGGTGATGGGAAGATATTAGATGCTCCTGAACATTTTAATGATTTTCTTTTCGAATTAGAAAATTTTAAATTAAAAATTTATGAGGAGTCAGAATTAAAATGATAAAAATTAAATTAGAGTGCTGGTGGACTAATTCTTCAACACTTAAAGATAGATTCATTAAACAGTTTGTCCCAAACTCAGACCTTTCATTATATGAGTTTGTTGATAACAATCCTGATTTTACAATAGTTTTTGGTAAAACTGAGTTTGATAAAATTGAGACTCCAAAAAGTAGAACTTTTTATATATCTCAAGAACCATTATGGTCACCAAATGAAAAAAGAGATGTTTGGGATTATTGTTCAAAAATATTAATATCTGACAAGTCAATATTTGAAAATAGAGAAGAATACATTGAAATTTTATTACCGATGTTTTATGCGGGTCATGGTGAATATCATGAAGATAAAAACTATGACTGGGGTATGTTTTTAAAGGATGAAAAATTTAATAAGACAAAATCAACATCAGTTATTGTTAGAAAAGACTATGCTAGTTATTGGGACCATTTAGAAATTAAAGACGTTTCAAAAATTATATATAAATTAAGAACTGATTTAGGTGTTAAATTATCTGAAAATAAAGAAATAGATATATTTGGAACTCATTGGGAAAACAATGGTGAAAATATATTTGGGGCGGCTTGGAACAAAAGAGTTGCTCTCAATGAATATAGATTTTCTTTCTGTTCTGAAAATTCAATACAAAAAAACTATATAAGTGAAAAATTTTGGGATTCGGTTCTTGTTAATACTGTACCAATTTATTTAGGGTGTTCAAATATTGATGAATATATCCCTAACGATTATTATATTAATTTAAATCAATACGGGGATGATATTGATGTTATGTATGATTTAATATCAGATATTACAAAAAATTCAGATACTCTTTATAAGATATACGAACCAAAAATCAAAGAATTAAAAAATATGTTTTTCACTGACCAAAGGTTTAATTTATGGATAAAAATTAAAAATTTAATACATGGTATCAATTAGTTTAAATATGAAGTTTTGGGATGACGGAAAGGAGGATTCAACAAGAGTTAGAAACGTCTTATTTTCGTGGGGGGAATTAAAAAAATTATCATCATTTCTTTTTGAGAATGGTGTGTTACCTAAATCAACCCTTTATGATTTTTCAGAAAAAAGAATTATCCCTGACTCAACACACATACCATATCCTTTAGGCGTTTATAAAAAGGCAGAAAAAACAAACATAATTTTAAACCAACGAGTTGGGTATGATTTTTTTATGATGATTGATTGTGACGCTTTTTTTCACGAGGATGATTATCCAAAATTATTAGATGTTATATTAAATTTAAAAAAAGGAGACGTGATTACTTTTGATTTGGCTAAATTACACAATAATGTTTCTGATTATTTAATTGACAATAAATTTATTAAAGATAAATCAGATTGGGATTTTGCATATTCTGGTGATAAATCTAATGGTCCATTAAATGGAAGAATTGGTGGGTTAGGTGGTGTCTATATTTGTGATACTGATTTACTACGAAACTTAGGGGGATTTGACTCTAAATTTGAGACGTGGGGTGGTGAAGATGGAGAAATGATGGATAGAATCTTAACATCAGATATGGTAAAAAATGTAATTCCTATTAGAGATTTTTTCCCATTTCATTTACCACATTTTATCGATTGGGGTAATAAAAATTACAACAAAAACGCATGAAAAAAATTAAGTTTATAACCGCAATATATAATGACCTTTTTGGTAGTGAATTTGGGGGTAGGATTAACCGACAACATCACTATAAATGGAGTTTGATTTCATTATTAAGAATGACAGACGCCGATTTTGTATGTTATACATCAAAAAGAGAACTTGATGATTTACGTAGTTTCTTCTATGAAAAGAATAACATACCAGAAAGTCAACTTAAATTTATTGAGTTTGAATTATCAGATAAAAAAAATTTCAGTTTTATTGATGAATATAAAAATATTGAGGAAATTCGCAAATCAGACAGATGTTATGAAATACAATACAATAAGTTTTTTTGGTTCTTAAATGAGGATTTGTCTTATGAATATTATTATTGGTTAGATGCAGGATTGTCTCATTGTGGGTTATTACCTGATAAGTACTTAACGTATTGTGATGAATATAGAGGATATTATGATTCTTATTTTTTTGATAATAATTTTTTAAATAATCTATTAGAAAAAACAAAAGAAAACATAGTTGTATTTTCAAAGGACAACCATAGAAATTTTTGGAGTGGAACAGTTCCACCTCAATATTATAATGAATACGATTCTTCAGTTCATATTATTGGTGGGTTATTTGGTGGTAAAAAAGAAAATATGAAGTGGTTTGTTGACGAATTTGATAAGATGTTAAATCTAATAACCAACGAACAAAAAAAGATATATAGTGAAGAACAAATAATGTCATTAATTTATCAAAACAATAAAAGTAAATTTAAAACATTTGATTTTGATGTATGGTGGCATGAGACAAATGGCCCCAAAGGACTACCTGAAGATTTTTTTGTAGTTAATAAAAGTTTTTATAAATCATTAGAAGACGTTAATATATGAGTTTTACTTTAGTTACTGGTTTATGGGATATTGGAAGAGGAGAACTTAATGAAGGATGGTCAAGAAGTTTTAATCACTACTTAGATAAATTTGAGGAGTTATTAAAAATAGAAGAAAATTTAATAATTTTTGGAGATTCAGAGTTAGAAAAATTTGTAAGTGAAAGAAGAAATCCAAAAAATACTCAATTTATAATTAGAAATTTAGATTGGTTTAAAAATAACGATTACTATGAAAAAATTCAAAATATAAGAAATAGTTCGGAGTGGAAACATCAATCAGGATGGTTAAAGGATTCCACTCAAAGTAGGTTAGAAATGTATAACCCTTTGGTTATGTCAAAAATGTTTTTATTAAATGACGCTAGAATTTTTGACAAGTTTAACTCTCAATTTTTATTTTGGATTGATGCAGGTATTACCAACACAATCCATCCTGGATATTTTACTCACGATAAAGTATTTGATAAATTACCTAAAGAAATTAAAAAGTTTACATTTGTTTGTTTCCCATATAATGCGTCCAATGAAATTCACGGATTTGAATATCCTGAAATAAATAAATGGGCGGAAGGTAATGTTAAAAAAGTTGCCAGAGGAGGATTTTTTGGAGGTCCTAAAGAAACTATATCTGAAATAAACTCACAGTATTATAACTATTTAATTAACACATTAAGTGAGGGATTAATGGGAACTGAAGAGTCAATATTCTCAATAATGGTATATTCCAAATCAGAATTAATTGATTATTACGAAATCGAAGAGAATGGACTGATGGGTAAGTTTTTTGAGGACATTAAGGAAAATAGTTTGGATAAAAAAAGTGAATATAAACCAAAATCAACGTACCTTACAAAATACGATAAGAATAATGTCGGTTTATATGTAATAACTTTTAATAGTCCAAATCAATTTAAAACTTTAATTAATTCAATGTTAGAATATGATTCGGACTTTGTTAATTCCCCAAAAAGAAAAATATTATTAAATAACTCTACCGATTTATCGACCACGGATGAATATGTTAGATTGTGTGAAGAATTTGGATTTGAACACATAAAAAAAGATAACATAGGTATTACAGGTGGAAGACAATTCATTGCGGAACACTTCAATGAAACTGAATTAGATTACATGTTCTTTTTTGAGGATGATATGTTTTTTTATAATAAAAAGGGGGAAGTTTGTAATAATGGATTTAACAGATATACCCCAAATTTATATAAAAAATCTTTAAGTATTATTCATGAAGAAGATTTTGATTTTTTAAAATTAAATTTCACCGAATTTTATGGTGATAATTCAACACAGTGGAGTTGGTATAATGTACCCCAAAATTTTAGAGAAACTCATTGGCCTAAAAACAAAAAATTACCTGTACAAGGATTAGACAAGAATGCTCCAAGAACAAAGTTTAATGAAATAAAATCATATAATGGATTACCATATGCTTCAGGGGAAGTATACATATGTAATTGGCCGATTCTCCTATCAAAAGAAGGTAGTTATAAATGTTATGTCGAAACAAAATATGCAAGTCCATTTGAACAAACAATAATGTCTCACAATTACCAAGAGATGGTTAAAGGTAATTTAAACCCAGGATTACTATTAATTACTCCTACTGAACATAATAGATTTGAACATTATGAATCAAGTTTAAGGAAAGAATGTTAAGGTTGATATTTATTTAAAAAATATCAATGGAGTTTACTATTGCAAAAAATTCTAATTTACCTGTTTTAAAAATGCAACTTGTTAATGATGGTATAACTGACCCGTCAAAATTTAGTTCATTTATTGAAAATTCTTTGATTTATTTTTCTATGAAGGACTCTAGTAACGGGTCGTATAAGATTCAAAGTGCTCCTGCAGGATTTGTTAATAAAACATTTGTTAATCCTGATGCAACACCTGAATATTATATTTTTTACAAATTTACAAAAACGAATACAAATAAATCGGGAATTTATGAAGGTGAGTTCAAATTTATAAATGATGAAGGTACCACAATTTTACCGATAAGAGAAAAATTAATAATAAAAGTTATTGATAGTTATGTTTATTTTTAATTATGGAATGGTTTATTAAAAAAAATTCAACACAACCTATTTTACAACTTGAGTTTTCTCTCAATGGTAGGAGTGATTTTAATAAGAATGAAAATTTAACAAATTTCCCATCTGTTTATATATCTTTTTTAGATGTTAATAAGGGGAAATATTTATCAACTTCAAAAACGTGTTACATAACAAAAAGTGGGTTAACCACAAATCCTACCGTTGAGAAGTATTATGTTAATTATCAATTTACGAATAAAGAAACTAAAAATATTGGTAGATATGAAGCTCAATTATCTATGATAGGTACTGACGGTACAAATATACTACCAATATCTGAAAAATTATATATTAATGTGATTGATAGTTTTTCAGCTGATTATTATGGGTTTGATACAAATTATAAATTAGAAAGACCTTGTTGTAATGGTAAAGGAATTACTCCCGAACCTGAACCTGAACCATTACCCGACGCTTTATTATTTATTGAGCCGGTTTCAAAATCTTCTTTTGTTTCAAATTATATGGTATCTCAGGGAGTGAATTTTTACGGTTTTAATTATGGAATACCTCCAACATCTGATGATGATATTTTAAACTATATGGAAATGTATGCCAATTATGGTGACGATAATAATTTACCAATAGTTATACGACAAACAATACCCCAAACTAATGGAGGTTATGATGATTTTAACAATCCTATAACAAAATATAATTTTTTAACAACCGAGATTGATTTAGGAACAATAAATGAAGACGCTTGGTATACTTGGGTTATACCCATGGATTCTTTAGGAGGAGGTAAACAAACTAAAATATCTTATAGTACATCATCCCCAAATGACCTATTAACTGAAAATATGAACAATCTAATATATCAATACGATGTTGTTTATAATGGTGTGAGCTTTAATTCGGGAAAATATTCAGTTTATACAACTTTTCAAAGTCATAATTTTAGGTTGAATAATAATAATAGATATATTTATTTTAAAGGTCATACTGTAGAATAAAATGAGTTTCAATTATAAAAATCCATTATCATCAACACAATTAGACGGTACTAATTCGGTATCAAGAACATCAGTTTTTGGTACAAATTTTTCGGTTTTACAGACTGGTGGTTATATGGAAATATACCATTTAAGTGGTCTAACATTTACAATACCTAACGGAAGTACAGGTTTAACTGAATATAGTGGTAATACAATACCTATTCAGTTTACTGTTTCAAATAATGTTAATGTACCAAATGTACTAACATTAAATTCTGATAATATATCTTCAGGGAGACAAAGGTTGGGAATGTTGGTTTATGTTTATGAAAACAATACAACCTATCAATTAAGAATTCCTAATTATGATGAATTATTTACTAGTGCAGTTACTACCAATGACGTTACCCAAACACAATTTGGTACTGCTGTAACTTATTCAGGACAAGGTGGGGTATCATTAATTAACGCTTGGACGGCGAACACTATTGATGGTGTTGGTGGATATACAAAGGATGATGCTAAATGGGTAGTATATGTTGGGGATGGTGGAGGCGCGTCTTTAGTGAGTGGAACCACATCAGCAGGTACGGGTTCAACAACCGCAATCACTTTAAATTTAGTTGAGAATAATGGCACGAGTGGAATTACTGTAGATTTATCTAATGCGTTAACCTACATAAATCCTGACCCTGTTAAAAAAACTGTTGGAGGTATAGAAATACCTAACGCACCATTTGTTAGTGGGATGACTTTTCAACAAATAATTGATGAGATTTTTTATCCTAAATTACCTCCCACAATTTTATTTAATAGATTTAATAGTTTTTTAATTGGTGGGACCGGACTTTTTTATACAAACCAAGTTTATGAAGTGGGCACGATTGGTGGGGTACAAATGACCGCAGGAATTATTCAAGGACAATCAACGGCAACTGGACAACCAATAAAATATATGGGTTTACCAAACACATATACATTTACAGGAAACGGATTTACAACACAAACATTTAGTACTGCCGATTTAAGTAGAGCAACAACAGAAGTAAGCTATACAGGTTCGGTAGGTACAAACACATTTTACGTTAAAGTTGATTATAATTCAGGTGACATTCCTGTTTATGATGATGGTAGTCCATATAATAATGCCACATTTATTAATGCTGGTAGCATTTCAACAACAACAAGTTTTAATTGTAACTATCCATTTTTTGCAAATACTTTAGATATAACAGACTCTGACGGAACAAAATTAACATTAGCGGCAAGCACTGTATCTGAATACGTTTTTGAATACTTTCAAACAGAAATTAACGACCCAACAGGATTTGGAGTTTTTAAAAATTATATTGATATTGCCCAAGACTATCCAAAAAACTTAACTGATATTTTATACTATGATGGTATAAGTAAATCATACGTTTCAATATTCCAAAATTTTAGTATTGACAGTACAGTGACACATAATATCCAAGGAGTTACTATAGATTATGATAGATGGGAAAATAATTATAGTGTTGCGGCCGGAGGTAGAACAATTAAATTAATATTTAGTTAATATATGAGTAGGTTATCAGGACAAACAAGTGTTGCAACAAACGCAGACATTTTAATGAATTCACCCTTTGACACAAGGTCGTGGACTCCTTATTATTCTGGGTTAACTGACGGTACAATACCACAACCATATAAAGGAATGTTGGTTTCGGTATATGATGATAACGATTCAAATAAGAATGGTCTTTATTTTTGTACAGATATTGGGGGTCCCGGCGTTGTAACTACTAGTTCCACTATTTGGGAAAAATTGGGGTCGGGAGCCGGAACATTGACAGGAGGAACAATATCTACCGATAATAAAATATCAGGTGGAACAATTAGTGGATATACAATATATTTTGGTCAAGTAAATGCCGCAACAGGTGGTACATATTCTAATGGTACTATAAGTTTATCAGGTAGTGGGTCTTTAGGTACTATAACAGGATTTAATGTTTTATCAGGTACTGGCGTAGATTATAGCTATGTTAATGACTCAAATAATTACGGTTTAAAAATTGACGCAACAAACCAACAAATATCATTTAAATTAAATAATGGTACTATTTTATCGGCGTATACTGGTTCACTTAAAGATTTTTATATTACCGCAGGAACTTACAATAATACATCTGGAGTAATTACATTTTATAATACTTCAGGTGGTTCATTTCCTGTATCAGGATTTACAACAGGAAATGACAATTACTACACAACAGGCTCAACGTACACTCCAACAAATGGTATAATAACATTTAATAGGACTGATTTACAATCAGCATATTCTGCAACAGGGTTTAATTATGTTACCGGATTTACTGTAAGTAGTAACAGAATAAGTGGTTATACGAATATTAGTGGGGCTTCAGTTGTTTATGGTGGAACAATAAATGCAGTAACTGGAGGTAGTTTCTCAAATAACATATTATACTTATCAGGAACAGGTAGTATATTATCAGGAGTATCCATCACAGGGTTTAGTACGACTTTAGGGGAATATCTTCCACTAAGTGGAGGAACCGTAACAGGAGGTACAAGATTCCAAAGTGGATTAACTGCAAATACAATATCGGCAACAACTTACTTTAATCTTCCAATCAGTGGGTTGACTAACGGAACAGGTATCGGTATAAGTGGTTCAAATGGTAATTACACAATCTCATATACCGGCTCAACAGGTATTTCAGGAAACTACCTACCTATAAGTGGAGGGACCCTAACAGGAGGTACAATATTCCAAAGCGGATTGACGGCAAACACAATTTCTGCGACAACTTATTATAATTTACCTGTTAGTGGTTTAACTAACGGAACAAGTATTGGTATAAGTGGTTTAAATGGTAATTACAGAATTTCATACACGGGTAACACAATAACTGGAGGTACTTTAAATTTAACAGGTGGCAGTATTAATTTTTCAGGGACATCATCAGGGTTTACTGTGACAGGATTTACTTATGTAACAGGTTTTACTGTTAATTCAAATAATACAATTAGTGGTTATACAAATATTAGTGGAGCGTCAGTTGCTTATGGTGGAACTATAAATGCTATTACAGGTGCAACATATAACGCAACAGGTAGAACATTATCTTTGTCAGGTACTGGAAGTTTATCCTCAGGTGTAACAGTTTCAGAACAATTTGATTATTATGGTTTAAAGGAATTAGACCTTAACCTGAATACCTTAGTATTAACTGCAACTTCCTTTGGAAATTATAAAACTACCGTTAATTTAACACCCATAAGTGTTTTTTATAACTATGTGACTGGAGGAACTTACGATATCAGTGCGGGAACAATAACATTCCGTTCAGTATCAGGAACTGCATTCCCAGTATCAGGATTCACAACTGGATTAACTACAACAACAGGCTCAACCTATTATCCTTCACAAGGAGCTATAGAGTTTACTAAAACAGGTGGTGTACCACCATACTCAGCAACTGGATTTAATTATGTTACAGGGTTTACAGTTAACAATCCAACAAACTCAATAAGTGGTTACACAAATATAAGTGGAAATACTCCCGTATTTGGTGGGATTATAACGGCAGTGACAGGAGGTACTTATACGGGAGGAACACTATATTTGTCAGGTACAGGATTAATTTCAACAGGAATTACAATATCAGGATTTAACAATAATCAATCAAACGCAGTATTAAGTGGTGGTGTTAATAATTATTTGGCAAAATGGACAGGGTCAACCGCATTAACCGTAAGTCAAATATATGATAACGGAACAAATGTCGGAATAGGATTATCAGGAGTAACAAATAAACTACACATATCCGCATCAACAAATCCTATAAGAATAGAGGGTATTCAACAGTCGGCTCAAACTCAAACTACATCTAAATTTTTAATGATTGATGATAATGGTACCGTATTTTGGAATAATGTTACCCCAACTACAGGTATTTCAATATATCTTTCAGCAAGAACTAATAGTGGGCAAGTTGATTTTATACCTACAGGAACATCTGCAAATTACAGAAGTGTTAATTATAATTACCAACTAAGAAGAACTGCAAACCAAACAATAAGAAGCGGTACATTACAAGCAGTTTGGAGTAGCGGAGCGACTGGTGGAGTTAATTACACCGATATGGGACCGTTACAATTTTTAGACGGTGGTGATTCTATAAATTATATAGCAGTTTCAGGAGTTACAGGAGGAATCACTGTAGATATTAGTGTATCTACTGGTACTTGGGAATTTAAGGCTTATAAAGTTTTATTATAATGAGTAATACTAATGGGGCAATTTCATATCAGTCAATTTATGTTAATTCAGGTATTAAGTCCAATGTAATATCTGCAACAACAATAAGTGCAAATACTTTTTATGGTGGAAGTTTGTCAGCTTCTTTTATTGGGAATGGAGACGTAAATGACCAAGAATTTATTTATATTAGTGGTATTACATCCGATACTCAAACTCAAATAAACCAAAAAGTATCATTCAGTACAAAATTTTTAACTTATGCATCCTCACAATCAGGGTTACCAGTAAGTAAAAAACTTGAGGGTATAAATGTAACATTGGAAGATAATGGTACAGAAATTAAAGTGTCTTTACCATTTAGTCAGACTCTATTTAAACAATATATCATATCTGTTTCAACTGTAACATCTTCAACCGCGATTACTAATTTTAATTTAACAACATTATTTAATTTAACTAATGAATCAGTACAAGTTGTGATTAATCAAGGAAATGCGGTTATTTCAGGAATAAGTGGTGGAACAGATGGTAGAGTTTTAATGATAACAAATACAGGTAGTGGGTTAATAATTTTAGAAAATGAAAGTACAAAATGTGTACCCAATAACTCAATAAAATTTAAATTCTCTTTTGGAGAGGCTTGTTTTTTAACAAGATATAAAAGTATATTTTTAATATATAACTCATCAGAACAATGTTGGAAAAATATAAATTTTGGAACATCTGATGTTCAGTATGATTATGTAAATGATTTTGCAAAAACTTGGGATGCTTCAACTCAAAATACTTCCTCTTGGCAATATAATGGATTGATACCTAATATCCCAATTCAAACTAATATAACCCCTGCAAATATTCTATCAAATCTTGTAACAAATAATTTTTTAGATTCAAATCACGTTTTAAAAATATCGTTACCACCAAACTCATCTACAACTACTTCTACTTACATTTCATTACATAAACCAAACAGAAGTGACAATTATTTTACAACACATATTACCTCAACAATGTTAAATTTATATAAATTTTCATTAACTTCAACAACATTTGATGTAAATTATTGTTTTATGTTTGGTTTTAGTGATTCAGGACTTAGTAAAAGATTAAATTTAAATGGGGGAGGGTCAAATGTTGGATTTAGAACCCCATTTGTTACAGATACTTCTCCGACATATTTTCAAACAGGAATTTTAACTCATACTGTTCTTAATATCACACAATCCTCATCATTATCAACAACTTTATTAGTATCAAGTTGTGTAAATTCTTGGTGTTATGCGGGGCTTTATAAATCTCCAGAATACATTATATTTATAACGTCCTCTAATGGAGGTGAATATAACATAGAAAGAGTTTATACTAATGGGTCATATTTCACACCATTCTCGATGTTAAGGTCTGCCCAAAATAACACTACAAATACTAATTCTATTTTTTTAGATACTTATTCTCAGATAGACTCTGGTGATTTTTAATATGAAGGATTTAAGGTATGATAATGGTTTAAGTGTTGAAAACAACTTAGTTTTTTCTTCAGTTATCTCTGCAACAATAACGGCATCAACATTTTATGGTAATATTAATGCATCTTTTTTAGGCTCAGGAATTACTAACGCAAATTTTTCATACGTAAATGGTGTGACTGATTATATCCAAACTCAAATAAATGATAGAGCATTTAGTGGAGAACCATTTATAATTTACGAAAGTCAAATTTTTGGTAATCAAAAACTTATAACTGGAGGTACAGGAATTAATATAAATGTTGGATATTCTTCATCACAAGTCTCAATTGAAAATTCGGGAGTACCATCAATTATATTAAATTCAATAACAGACAATATAAGTATATTATACCCTTTTAGTGTGAATAATTATAGTCCTAATGGGTATTCAAATTCAATTATTAATATTAGAATTAATCCTAATTCTGTTATAAAAATAACAGGATTATCTGGTGGGACTAGCGGTAGAAATATAGTTTTACAAAATATTAGTGATTATTTAATAATTTTAGAAAATAATGGAACTGGTAGTACTTCAGTTAATCAATTTTATTTTGCAAATAAAACAAGTTATTTTTTAAAACCAAATTCACAAATACAAATTATATACAACTCAACAATTAATAAATGGACCGATACTATAAATAACAATAATGGATTAAAAAATTATGATTATTTTACCATATCGGAGACTTTTGATGGATTTTGGTTTCCTAGTGTCAATACATTCCCTGCGGGTTCTATAAGACTTACATACCCAAGAAATGGTGATATATTCGCAATAGAATCAAATCCTAATAATTTAACAACAAATCAAACTGCGTATTATTCATCTGAAAATGGGTTAAGAATTTTTAGAGGAATTGGTGATATTTTAGGTAATAGGACAGGAAGGATTAGTATTGGGTACCCTAATTATGATACTGACTGTCAAAGTAACTCAGGATATTCATTAACAATGGTTTCTAAATTTTCAGTTTTAAAACCATCTGCCCCATTTTTAGGGGATACAGATAATTGGGTAATAACATTTGGAACTAACAATAATCTTCTTACTTCAGATTATTTAACACTCACATCTACTAACACAACTTTCCCCAATTTTAATGGGGGCTCCTTTTGGTTATTTGATTGGAAATCAAATAACTCATACGCTAGGTACTCAATTCAATCAACAGGTAACACAAGTCAAATAGGCGTCTCATCATTTAGTCTTAATAGTATTCAATCTGACGAACCAAAAATATTTGGAGTATACCATAAACCCAATAGAAACTCAGTCGAGTATGTTTCAACATTTTTTTGGGCAAGTATATCCGGAGAGTCTGAAAATTATGTGATAGAACAACCATTAAGTGGTTCACAAATTAGTAATGGAGTAGTTAAAGGTAATCCATCTTTAATATTTTATGGTAATTCTAATTTTAATCCGGAATCTTCAATAAATAACAACGCTAAAGTACAAATAAAATATTTGGTAATTGATAAAGACAAACTATAATGGAAGGTAAAAAAGTATATGGTGGATTTTCAGGAGTTACATTTTCAGCGTACTCTGACTATATAACTTCAACATTTGTTAGTGCATCAACCCTATCAGGTCAGATTAATGCGATATATATCGGAACGGGTCTTACAACGCCAAATAATGTAACAAATACTGAAATATCTTATTTAAACGGACTTAACTCAAATGTTCAGTTACAAATTACAGGTAAGGGTCAAAAAAATCAAAATTATTTAACTTATAATACTGCAAGTACTTTAACTAATTATAGAAAACTAACTAATGGGATTAATATTACGTCTACAACACAAGGTAATTATATTAGTTTTTCGTACCTACCAAATATACAAGAATATAATGTTAACATTATTGATGATTCACCAATAGGTGTTAATAACATAGTTAATAATTATAATCCCACAGGGTGGGACGGTACTTTACCTAATAAATCCACAGAAATTAGAATGAATCCTACGAATTTAATTTTAATAACAAATTTACTAGGTAATGTTAATGGTAGAATTTGTAGGTTAAGAAATATTAGTAGATATCCTATCATATTACAATATAATAACTCAGGAACAGGTAGATTCATTTTTAGGGGACTAACTGATTATGTGCTCAGACCAAATAAAACAATGATGTTTACATGTATTAATGATGAATGGGTTGAATTTGGGGATATTAAATATTACGGATTTGATTATATAGATACCTTTAAAATTACGGTATCTGACCAGACAACAACTACTAGTAACGCATCAATAAACACAATATTACCAAAAAAATCAAGTAATTTTGTTTTTTCGGCAAATACAACACAACTCTCAAATTATATTTTTTATTGGGATGTTAGTTTTAAATTATACACTAAAAATTTTCACGCCCCGTCAACAGGAACTAATTTAAAATTTTATACAGTAGGACAGTTTAATAAAAAAACAATATTAAATAATTCAGGTTCAACCATTCTAATGGAAAGTAGATTAGGACAACCAAGTCAGGGTTCGGCTGTCAACTCAAATTTAAATATGCCGGTTGTGGTTAATGGATTTACAAATTTTGATTTAAGTTATGGGTATCAATCAGCAACATCAAATTACACTTCACACCCTAACTTTAATGGGGGCTTATTTTTTGTTGGGGTATTTGGAAATAATTATTCTGCAATAACTCAGTACAATAATGGAACTAGTAATATTATAGACACTGGAATTAATTATCTAAATCCATTATCATTAGGTGTATGCGTGTTAACAAAATCAAATGTTAATAATGGCGAAGTTATATACTATATAAAAAATAATGCAACTAATGATTATACTATTTTTAATAAAATTATATTAGATAGTGAAATTTTAAATTCATTTCCAAACCTATCAATTTTCTCTAATAATATAAATACCATCCCATATACGTGTACATTAGGTAATGGTAGTTACATTGCTTTAAGATTTGTAAAAATGTCAAAAGATTAAATGACATTTGACAAATATATTTTAGTTTCATAGATTTAAATTTGAAAGGTAAATTCCATATTTTATGGAAGCCAATACACCAATTTAAATTTATTATGATATCTAACGAAGAAATTGAAAATTTCCTACAAGGAAATGACGATGAAAAATACATCATCGGAGTAGAATACGATTATGTCAAAGATTGTGTTTGGAAAATAATAGAACACCCACTTCATGGAAAACAAATTAAGAAAGATACTTTTATCCCATTTGCATGGGTTGGTGACTTACGTGGGTTAAACTTCTATCAATCATCAAAAGCATTACAGAAAGAAGCGATGACAAAACATAAGATTGTCATTGAAAAATTACGTACAGACGGAAATGAAAGATTGGAGAAAGGTTTGACATTTATGGTTAAATCCCTAAATGGTTATCGTTCTTTAATACAATTCTTTAGAGATGGTGGTGTTGACCCATGGGGTGAAAGAACTAAAGGATTAATCCTTATCCTACCTCCTGTTGAACAATTTTTGGTTACAAAAGAAAAACGACTATTTAAAGGATTTGATGATTACAATAGTATCACAAGGTTTGTATTTGACTTGGAGACGACCGCATTAGAACCAAAGGATGGTCGTATCTTTATGATAGGGATAAAAACCAATAAAGGTTTTAGTCAGGTAATTGAGTGTTCAACTGAAGAACAAGAAAGAGACGGTATTATCAAATTTTTTAATACTATAGATGAACTTAAACCAAGTATCATTGCATCTTACAACGGATTTAACTTTGACTGGTTTTGGATATTTGAAAGGGCAAAATCATTAGGATTAGACATTAAGAAAGTGGCTAAAACTCTTAATCCAATTAACCCAATCAAACAATCTGAAAGTATGTTAAAACTTGCAAACGAGGTTGAGAGATTTAATCAGACATCTATGTGGGGGTATAATGTTGTGGACACATTACACGCAGTTAGAAGAGCCCAAGCAATTAATTCGTCTATCAAGTCTGCGGGTTTGAAGTATATTACCCAATATATTAAGGCAGAAGCCGCTGACCGTGTTTATATTGACCACACAGATATTGGTCCGTTTTATGCGAAAAAAGAAGAGTATTGGTTAAATATCCAAAACGGAAAATATAAGAAAGTGGGAGTTGACCCCACAATTGACGAAGCGTGTTCTAAACATTCAAATGTTTATATTAAAACAACGGGTGATAATTTGGTTGAACGATATCTTGACGATGACTTGGAGGAAACTCTAACAGTTGATGAAGAATTCAATCAGGGGTCATTTCTACTTGCATCTTTGGTCCCAACAACATATGAAAGGGTTTCTACTATGGGAACTGCAACATTATGGGAAATCCAAATGAGAGCTTGGTCATACAAACATATGTTAGCAATTCCTAAAAAGAATGAAAAGACAGAATTTGTGGGAGGGTTATCCCGACTACTTAAAGTAGGATATTCAACAGACGTATTGAAACTTGACTTCTCGTCACTTTATCCTTCAATACAACTTGTTCATGATGTATTCCCAACTTGTGATATTACAGGAGCGATGAAGGGAATGTTAAATTACTTCCGTAATACACGTATCAAGTATAAAAACTTGGCAAAGGAATATGCAGATATTGATAAGAAACAATCAACATCTTACGATAGAAAACAATTACCGATTAAAATTTTCATCAACTCGATGTTCGGGGCACTATCAGCTCCACAGGTATATCACTGGGGTGATATGTATATGGGTGAACAGATTACTTGTACAGGTCGACAATATTTACGTCAGATGTTAAGATTTTTTATGAAACGAGGTTATACAGCATTAGTATGTGATACGGATGGTATGAACTTCTCATTACCTGAAGGTGGCGTGGATGATAGAACTTATATCGGTAAGGGTAAAAATTGGTTAGTTAAGGAAGGTAAGGAATACAAAGGATTTGATGCGGATGTTGCCGAGTTTAATGATATGTTTATGAAAGGTGCAATGGGTCTTGATTGTGATGGGACTTGGAAGTCCTGTATGAATATTGCTCGTAAGAACTACGCAACAATGGAACATAATGGTAAGATTAAACTAACAGGTAATTCTATTAAGAGTAAAAAACTACCCCTGTATATTGAAGACTTCTTGGATAAAGGGATTAAGATGCTACTCGAAGGTAATGGACAAGATTTTGTTGAATGGTATTACGAATACTTGGAAGTAATCTTTAACCAACAGATTCCGTTAATGAAAATTGCCCAAAGAGCAAAGGTTAAATTATCAATTGACGATTATAACAAACGTTCAAAAGAAAAAACCAAAGCGGGTAATGAAATGTCTCGTATGGCACATATGGAATTAGCAATTAGAGATGGAATTGCAGTTAGTTTAGGGGATGTAATATTCTATGTAAATAATGGTCTTAAAGCATCACACGGGGATGTTCAGAAAGTTAACGATAAAATGAGTAAGAAAGATAAGGACGCTTACATTGCTCTACACGGAAAACCTCCTGTTTTAGGTTCAACTATCCAACTTAATTGTTACCGTCTTAACCCATCTGAATTAGAATCAAATCCTAATATGACAGGTGAATATAACATAGCCAGAGCTATTGTGACTTTTAATAAAAGAATTGAACCGTTGTTAATTGTATTTGGTGAAGAAGTTAGAAATAATCTAATTGTTAGTGACCCTAAAGACAGAGGTTTGTTTACCAAACAACAATGTAAATTAATCAATGGTATACCGTTTGAAAATGGTGACCAAGATAGTATTGAGGATTTGTTAACTATTACAGAACAAGAAAAAGTATATTGGGGTAAACGAGGAATCGACCCTGAATACATTTACGAATTAGCTGAAGAAGGATGGGAGGATATGGTATAAATCTATGACAGTTTTAATCCGTCAGAAGATAATATATACCAATTCGTGAACGCGAATAAAAATTCAACACATGCACCTTTACCTAAATTTAATTCATTGAACTCTTCGTCGATTAATCCTTCTTTTGTCACTATTTTAGTTTCACCTAAAGATTTAATTACGACATGATTGTTTTTTGAACTATCTAAAATAATTTTTGTTGAGTTTTTAGTTATGACAACAGATTCACCATTAATTGTGTATTCTTCAGAATCAGTGATTACCACATCTGAACTTTTTATTGTTTTTTCAATTATTGGTGAATAAAGATTGGCCATAATTATATAACGTAAATATTTCTTTGGAAAGCTCTTGTTTTCATTTGTTTTTGAAGATTTTCAGCCATTAGAGCCTCTCTTTCCAATATTTTTTCAGGTCTTAATCTTGTCAGCTTACCTTCAGCCCCTGTTAGTTCTTCAACTAATTTTAACTTTTCATCTTTACCTTCAGTACTTAAAGTTTGCCATTCTAATGTTAATTCAGAATCAGGAGTTTTCAAACTACCACTGTACTTACCTCTAACTTTAGATAATGTTTCTTTAACTGACGCAATAAAATATTTTCTAACCCAGTTTTGAGCGGGTGAATTTAAGTCTACCCAAGAAAGTGTTTCTAAAGGTACATCAGATGGTAATTTTATAATATCGGGGTTCGCTTTTAAACAACTCGCTCTATCTTTTCCTTCGGTATCATAATACCAATACCAAACTTTACCATTCATTAAATCTGCATTTCCAAAATCAAATTTACCTCCAGGTGTTTGCATAAGATGAATTGCCTTTTTACCATCAGGTAATGCAGTAATCCTGTAAGTTTTATCTCCGGCAATTATCCTTCTTTGTATGTTAATTTCTTGCATTCTTAACATCATATCAAATGCTGGCATCATGAAGTATGAACCTGAATATCCCATTTGAGAATATCCCGCAGGACCACCAAAACCTCCGCCCCCTAATCCCCCAAAACTCCAAGGGTCGAATAAAATGTTATTTTGAGATGGAGGTGTAAACCACAATAATTCATTAACTTCTCTATTTGCTGGAATCTCATAAATTTGTCTGTGCCTTTCAAGTTGGATATAGTCTTTTTTTAAAACCCAATCTCCTCCAGCTTGTAGACCGACTATTTTAGAATATGCATGAGTATATCTGTCCTCATAATCAAAACTTCTAGTTACAAATGCTCTTGCCAATGAACTAGTATCCATGTTAAGATTATATAAAGATGTCCATTGAGAATCGATTAACCAATCGTGAACAAACTGAGAATAGTCACTAATTGAAAACTCCAATAGAGTATCCATCTGTTCGTCTTCAATTTCTATCGAACGAAGAGGTGCTCCTAAAATGTGTCTTACTTTAGTGTATAGTTGACTTCTATATGGTTCTTCAATTATTGTCATATTATATAAATATTACTCAGTTTTTTTAGTGTACGTTGTGTACAGTTCATCAACAAATTTCCAATTAATTGCGTCCCAAAAGTTTTCAATATAACTGTCTTTTTTGTTTTGATATTTTAAATAAAATGCGTGTTCCCACAAGTCTAATCCAAGTATAGGGTATCCACCTTTATCGTATATATTCATTAATGGGTTTTCTTGGTTTTGGGTTGACATAACTTTCAGTCTACCACTTTTAGTAACCACTAACCAAACCCAACCTGAACCAAATCTATTTTTAGCGACTTTTTCAAATCTTTTTTTAAATTCTGCGTAAGTACCAAAATATTTTTTAATTTCTTTGAGAACTATTCCGTATGGTTTTTGTGGTGTTGGAGATAACATCTTCCAAAATAGAGCGTGGTTAAATGCTCCACCCGCATTATTTTTTATAGTTGTATTATATTTTGATATTTGTTTGACAATCTCAATTAGTTCAACATCTCCATAATCTTTTTTTCTTAACGCTGAATTTAATTTTTTAACATACCCCTTATAATGTTTTTGATAATGAAACTTCATAGTTTCAGGGTCAATAAATCTTCTTATAGATGAATAAGAATATGGTAATTTATCAATACCAATAGTTCTCATTTCATTAATGAAAAATTTAGGACCAAATTCAGGATTACCTAAGTTGATTTTTTTCTCTAAAGATTCAGTTATTATGTTGAGATATTTCATCAACAATAAATACTTACTTATTGTTAATTTCGTTTAATATCTGTTCGACAATATCCCCTGTATTTTCAGAATCTCCCATTACAGTTTCAATTATTTGTTTTTTCTTTGTTAAGATATCGTAAATAACACCTTCAATTGTGTTATCAAACAATGGGTAGAATATTGATACATTATTTTTTTGACCGTATCTATAGGCCCTATCTTCGGCCTGTGAATGGTCTGAGGGTACAAAAGATAAGTCATTCATAATAACGGCTTCTGCCTCAGTCAAAGTTAATCCAACACCCGCAGCTTTAATATTACCACAGAAAACTCTGATTTTATCGTTTGTTTGGAATTTGTCTACAGCGTCTTGTCTTGCGGGTTTAGAAGTTGAACCATCTAAATAAACAGAAGATTTACCAAAATGTTCATGAATCTTTTTAATCGGTTCTGTAAAATTACTAAAAATAATTACTTTTTTACCTTGTTCAATAATGTTTTCAGCAATTTCAATAGTGTGTTCTATTTTTTCTTCAGCAATTACTTGTCTGACTTTAGTTAGTTTTGAAAATTGAATTGTTAAAGATTTTGATTCTTCAATTCTATTATTGTACCAATCATAGTATTCTCCCATTAATCCCTCATATAATCGAGACTTCAATCTCAAATAAACAGGTGTTATTATTTTATCAGGTAAATCTAATACTTCAGTTTTTAATCTCCTTAAAATTTGTCTAGAAGTTCTATCCCTTAATTCTTCTAAATTTGATGCTCCTGTTACATTCCAAACTTTTTTACTACCGACTCTGAATTGATAACCATTACAGTACCTAATCGCATACGCCATCCAATTTTGACTAACAGGACTATCAATTAATTTTAACAAATTATAATAGTTCATAGGTCTAGAGGTCATTGGGGTTCCTGTTAATAACCATAACTTTTTAACCTGTTTACAGATATCCATTATAATTTTAGTCCTTTGTGCTTGTGGATTTGAAACATAATGTGCTTCATCAATGATTATTAAATCAAACTTAGATTTAACCAACAATGAATTTTCATTATCCTTAGGGTCATGGAAATTTTTTAAAATATCATAGTTTGATATTATATAATCTGAATCTTCAAATTTTTTACCCTCACATATGTATATTGACCTATCAGTATAATTTCTAATTTCTCTTTCCCAATTTAATTTTAAAGATGCGGGACATATAATAAGAATTTTTTTAGCACCACTTTCTAAAGAAGCAATTATGGTTGAGGTAGTTTTACCTAAACCCATATCGTCGGCTAAAATAAATTTATCATTTTTTAATAATCTTTCTATCGCCTCTTTTTGATGAGACAATGGGGGTCTGTTATCGTATTTTGAATAATCTACGTTAACTTCATTTTCTTTATGTTCCTTAATTATTGCGGCTTTCGGTATCCAAAAATCGTGGATAGTGTCACCACTAAAAATTTTACCCCATATATGATATGCTTTATCCTTCTCAACTAATAATTTCTCAATGTAGATTTTGTCAGGTTCTTTAATAAACGGATTGTCTTCAACAAGTTTTGTGGAAAAATAAGAATCGATTGGGACCCATTTTTTTGCAACTTTTGGAGTTACCTCATGATAATTTATAACATAATCACATTGAGCTCTTGTAGGTATGTTTTTTTTAGACACCTCAATTTGCTTCTTAATTTTAAGAATGTAATTATTGGAACCATTATAAGATTCTAAAATTTCGATTGCTTGTTGTTCAATACTTATTGCCATACATCAATAAATGATATCAATTAATAATAAATGAAAATTGGATATTTATCAATATGTCAAATAGAAATGTACCAATTACAAGATTAGGAAAATTTTTTAGTGAGAAAGATTATGATTTAGAAGTCCGAATGGGAGAAGAATGGCTTTTAGGTGATATGAATTTTACATTAGTTTTATACGCAATTGATAGACAAAAAACTAAAACTGACGATGTTTACGGTGAAACTCTAAGTGATGGAATTAAATTTAAACCTCCTGTAGAATTTAAAGGACTTGTACAAGTTAATGCACCTGAAAATAAATTTTTAGGTAATTCAAAAATAAATCAGGTTGAACCAGGAAATGTTAGAATTTCGATTTATTTAAAACATTTGGAAGATTTGGAAATTGATATAAATTTTGGAGATTACATTGGTTATTATGAAACTGAAAATAAAGTTAGATACTATGTAGTTAATAATGACGGTAGAGTTACTTCAGACAATAAACACACATATGCAGGTTATAAACCTTATTACAGAACAATATTGGCGTCACCTGTAACTGAAAATGAATTTAGAGGATTATAATGTCGTTACCAAAAAAAGTAGTACCTAATTTGTCATTGGTTAATCCTAAGACTGGATTATCAAGAAGAGAAGAACTTTTGGAAAGAATCCAAGAGGGGGGTACCTTTTTACCAAAGTCAATTTTACACGAAGATTTAGATAAAGGTTTTTTAGATTTTGTTAAAAATGATTTAAAATTAGTTGTAAGTGGAAAATTAGTACCTACTGTTGATATAATCATAACAACTCAAAATTGGGCTCAATTTACACAAACTTGGAATTTTCAAAATATTGATAAGAATGCGGAACCACCATTCATAACCGTAGTTAGAAGTCCTGAGGGTAAGTATGGTAGTACACCATCATTACAATATAGAATACCTAATTCAAGACAATTTTTTTACGCTGCGGTACCAACATGGAATGGGGATAGAAAAGGGTTAGATGTATATACCATACCACAACCAATTCCTATTGATTTAACTTTTAGTATTAAAATAATTTGCAACAGAATGAGAGAGTTAAACTCATTTAATAAAATTATTTTAGGCAAATTTTCATCAAGACAATCTTACACAAATGTTAAAGGACATTATATACCAATAATATTAAACAGTATTAGTGACGAATCTGTAAATGATTTGGAAAAGAGAAGATATTATTCCCAAAGTTACGATTTTACAATGATGGGATTTTTAATTGATGAGGATGAATTTGAGGTTAAACCTGCGGTTAGTAGAGCATTACAATTGATTGAAGTTGATAATTCAAAAAAATTAAAAAGACCTAAAAAGTTCCCAAAAAATCCTGATACCTTTGATTTTAATTTTAATTTTAGTTCTTCTGATGATTCTCAAACACAGACAATAGAATATACATCTACTTTAAAAAATATATCCACAAATAATGTTACCACGTATTCAGTTTATATTAATAGTATTTTCTTTGGTGATAATGTTAGTGAAATATGGATAAATCAAGGAGACACTTTAACTATTGAAATTACTAAAACAGTTTTGGGACAAGAGTCTTCTGTTAATTTTTCAGGAACGTTAAATTAACCCTCTCCATATATGTCCGAATCAAGGACACAATTTTTTCTAATTAATTTCTCAACAAACTTATTAATCTTCAAACCTTTTTTTTCACAGTATTTTTTCAACACTTTATGGGTGTCTTCTGAGATTTTTAAGTTCTTAATGTTCATACAATATAAGTATGAATAAAAGATATTTTTTTCATACCATATTATTTTAATTACACTGAAAGTAAAGGTTTTTGTATTTTTTCAAAGTATTTATGCAATAAATAAAAAGAAATAAAACAATAAAATGGCAGAATCTAATAAAGTTTTCGTATCTCCAGGTGTATATACATCGGAAAGAGACTTGTCGTTTGTAGCTCAAAGTGTGGGGGTTACAACATTAGGTATTGTTGGTGAAACCTTAAAAGGGCCAGCATTTGAACCTATCTTTATTACAAGTTATGATGAGTTTTCAACCTATTTTGGTGGAACTTCAGCTGAAAAATTTGTAAATACACAAATTCCTAAATATGAATCGGCGTACATTGCTAAGTCATACTTACAACAATCAAATCAATTATTTGTAACAAGAGTACTTGGTTTATCAGGGTATGATGCAGGTCCTTCATGGTCAATTAAAACAATCGCAAATCCTGATGTTACAACTATGGGATTAAACGGTACCGGAACGTCATATTCCGTAGCGTTCTCAGGAAACACTGGTGGAACATATAATTATGTTAGTTCATTCCCATCAATAATTGAATCTAATAGAACTGCAACATATACAACATTTGCTGGAGGTTCATCTACAATCCAAGAATCATTAAATACTTTAATTACAACTTTTCTTGGTAATGTATCGACATCAGCGAACACAATTTATTATTTTGGACCTGTTTCAGGCTATAGTGCATTAGCATCATCGTATACTGCGGACACTAATGTATTTGGTGTGGATACCGAATCAACTGCAACAATAAATTACGCTTCAGGTACAAATGACTCTTGGTTCTACTCTAACTGGTCCCCAACAACAGGAAATGCTTACACGGGATATTCTTTCTATAGTGTGATTACAAATACAAGCGGAGCGACTGCAGGAACTTACACAGGTACTGTGTCAGGAAGATACTATCAATTTAGTGGTACTGCTTATGTAGACTATAACAATTTAGTAATTGCAACTTTACGTTCAAGAGGTATTTCAACATACAGTAGTACTAATGGACCAACTTATCAAGTTTCAGGAGTGAATAACGTATCATTAATTACGACAGGTTCTTATTCAGGTGTAAGTGAAAATCCATATCTAACATTTAAAGTTAGTGGTTCAACAATTGAAAATACAAACTTTGAATTTGAAACATCTTTAGATGATAATGATACAAGTTATATGAATAAAGTTTTTGGAAGAACTAACTTCGCAAAAGACAGAACTACAGTTCCATTATTTGTTGAGGAAATTTATCCAACTATGTTGTCATACGGTTACAATCAAGGATATATCAGAGGTATCAGTTCTAATTTAGTTAGTTTAAACAGTGCTAGAAGTGCGACTTCAACATCAATTGGTAACTATACTGAAAGATATCAAACCCCAGTTACTCCTTATTTAGTTTCTGAATTAAGAGGTAATAAAGTTTATCAGTTATTTAGATTTGTTTCAATATCTGACGGTAATGATGCTAATACAGAAATTAAAGTATCTGTTGCTAACATGTCATTTAATAACTTAACATTTGATGTTATAGTTAGAGATTTCTATGACACAGATGCTAACCCTGTAGTATTAGAGAAATTTACGAACTGTACAATGGACCCTAATGAAAATAGTTTTGTTGGTAAGAAAATTGGTTCTTCTGACGGGGAGTACGCAATAAATTCTAAATTTATAATGGTTGAGGTTAATCCTGAAGCACCAACAACGGCAATTCCTTGTGGTTTTGAAGGTTATAATACAAGACAATACTCAACTTACCCAACAAACTTACCTCCATTCCCAATTTTAAAAACTAAATACGATTTTCCTGGTGAAATTATCAGTAATCCTCCATTTGGTTCTACTTCAGGGGATGATGCTGTTACATCAGCAGGTGATAATGTAAGAAGAACTTATTTAGGTTTCTCTACTAAAGTTGGTGTTGATACTGATTTCTTACAATATAAAGGTAAGATAAATCCTTCAAATCTTTGTACGGCAACTGAATACGACCAATGGGGTGTAAGAACTCAAGGTTTCCACATGGATAGTGGAGCAACTGTAATTACTATCGGAACTTCATTTACAACTTCAGGTGACCCAGCGTTTGATTGTGGTGTGGCATCATTCCAATCAGAACCAACAACTGAATCAAATCCTTACTACAGATTATATTCTCGTAAGTTCACACTTGTATTCCAAGGAGGTTTTGATGGATGGGACATCTATAGAGAAAATAGAACAAACCAAGATAGATTTGCATTGGGTGGTTCAGGATTTTTGGCAGGAGCTTGTTCTTCTACAAGATACCCAACCGCATCAGGTAAACTATTTAAATCAATAACTGTAGGTGACAACTCAACTGATTGGGCTAATACTGACTACTACGCATACTTATTGGGTATTAGTACTTTCTCAAACCCTGAAGCGGTTAACATTAACTTGTTTGTTACACCTGGCGTTGATTATACTAATAATAGTGGTGTTGTGGAATACGCGATTGATATGGTTGAGAATGACAGAGCGGATTCATTGTATATTACGACAACTCCTGACTTTAATTTATATCAACCATCAACAGATATCAGTAATTTAATTTACCCACAAGAAGCGGTTGATAACTTGGAAACTACAGGATTAGATTCTAACTATACCGCAACTTACTACCCTTGGGTATTAACAAGAGATACTGTAAATAACACTCAAATTTATTTACCAGCAACCGCTGAGGTAACAAGAAACTTAGCATTAACCGACAACATTGCGTTCCCTTGGTTCGCAGCCGCGGGTTATACAAGAGGTATTGTAAATGCAGTTAAAGCTCGTAAAAAGTTAACTCAAGAAGATAGAGATACTCTTTATAAAGGAAGAATTAACCCAATCGCTACTTTCAATGATGTTGGAACTGTAATTTGGGGTAACAAAACTTTACAAGTAAGAGAATCAGCTTTAGATAGAATTAACGTAAGAAGATTGTTATTACAAGCACGTAAATTGATTTCAGCGGTAGCTGTAAGGTTATTGTTTGAACAAAATGACGATATTGTTAGACAACAATTCTTGGATTCAGTTAACCCAATCTTAGATGCAATCAGAAGAGACAGAGGTCTTTATGATTTCAGAGTTGTTGTTCAAAACACTCCTGAAGATTTGGATAGAAACCAAATGGTAGGTAAGATTTATATCAAACCAACTAAGGCTCTTGAATTCATAGATATTGAGTTCTTAATCACTCCATCAGGAGCGTCTTTTGAAAATATCTAAAATTAACTAACTATAAAAAAACCCTCACGAAAGTGGGGGTTTTTAATTTAAAGAATATTTATAATTATGAAATTGTATATCGTCGAAAAAATGGATGAAAAAAATACACCCGATATGGATTATTGGGCGTTTGATTGGGATGATAATATTATGATTATGCCAACTAAAATTGTTGTTAAAGACTCTAATGGTAAGGAAATTGGAATGTCAACTGAAGATTGGGCAGAATATAAAGATATTGTTGGTAAAGAAGATTTTGAATATGAAGGTCATACTATTGTAGGTTTGGCAAATAACCCTTTTAGATATTTTAGGACTGAATATGATAAAATGTTCACAATAGATGCTATGTTAGGTAAATTAGGTCCTGCTTGGGATGACTTTAAAAACGCAATAAATGGAGGTTCTATTTTTGCAATCATCACTGCTAGAGGACATTCTCCATTAAAGATAAGAAGTACCATTGAAAAAATGATTGACGGTAATTTCAGGGGTATTTCTAAAAAAGAACTTGTTAAAAATTTAAGAAAGTATAGAAGTATTGCTGGTGAAGAAGATATGCCTGATGATAAGTTAATTGACGCTTACATGGATATGAATAGATATTATCCTGTGACTTTTGAATCGGGAAGTGTCCAATCTCCGGCGGAATTAAAAAATGAAAAATTAAGAGAGTTTGAGGAGTATGTGAAATATATCGCTAATATTGTTCATAAACCTGCACACTTTAAAAATATGGTTTCAAATAAATTTGCACCAGTGATACATTTTTCAGATGACGATGAAACTAATTTAGAATATTCATATAAGAGAAACAAAGACAGACCAGATAACATTATTAATTATGTTACTACCAAAGGAGGAGTTAAAAAACCTTATGAATTAAAATAAATAATTTGCTAGGTATATTGCAATTATCCCCAAAAAAAAACTAAAGTAAATAAAAAATCTTTTTATTGGTATATTTATAAATAAATAAAACGAAAAAAAATTAAATGATATGGCAGATTTGCTAATGAAAATGCCCGTACCTTACGAGCCAAAAAGACAGAATAGATTTATTCTAAGATTTCCGTCTTCGTTGGGTATTAACGAATGGTTCGTACAAGCAGCGTCAAGACCAACTATAACAATCGGTTCAACTCCGATTCCGTTTTTGAATACTGAAACATATGTTGCAGGAAGATTTAAGTGGAGTACTATACAAGTTACATTTATTGACCCAATCGGTCCTTCGGCGTCTCAAGCTTTGATGGAATGGGTTAGATTACACGCTGAGTCTGTTACAGGTCGTATGGGATACGCCGCAGGTTATAAGAAAAATGTTGATTTAGAAATGTTAGACCCAACAGGAGTTGTGATTGAAAAGTGGATTTTGGAAGGTTGTTTTATAACAAACGCTGGTTTCGGGTCACTTGGTTACGCTAATGAAGGTTTGGTTAATATTCAGGTAACACTACAACCTGATAGATGTATTTTAGTTTACTAAAAAATTAATTACTATTATATTTTTAAAAAAGTCCTTAATGGGCTTTTTTTTGTTTACAAATAATTTTTTAAGTATACTTTTTTAATAAAAAAAAATGGACGCGAAACAAGCTGGACAAATGGATTTTAATTTACCACATGATGTGGTAGAGTTACCTTCAAGAGGGATTTTTTATAAATCTAAGAAAAAATCTTTAAAGGTTGGTTATTTAACGGCAAATGATGAAAATATTTTGGCTAACGCTCGTAAAAACGGGGGACAAAATATTATCCAATCATTATTAAGAAGTAAAATATATGAAACCGAAATTAAACCTGAAGAATTATTATCAGGTGATGTTGAGGCAATCCTTATCTTTTTAAGAAATACTTCATTTGGACCTGAATATACTTTTGAGGTTGCTGATGACGATGGTAAGAAGTTTGAAACAACTGTAACTATCGATGAATTAAATATAAGAAAACCCGAAGTGAATCCAAATGAAGACGGGACTTTTACAACGACATTACCAAAGTCAGGTTATTCTGTAAAATTAAGACCACTTACTTTTGGTGAAAATGTCGATTTAGAAAAAATGGAAGATTCATATCCGACTGGACTTGTCGCTCCGACAATAACATGGAGATTAAATAAAATGATTGTTGAGGTTAATGGAGATAGTAATATGGAGACAATTTCTTCATTTATTAATAATTTACCTATTATGGACTCTAAATATATTAGAAGTTTCATTGACATAAACGAACCAAAGTTAGACTTAGCAAGAGAAGTATTTACCCCGTCAGGAAAAAGGAAGAAAGTATTAGTTTCCTTTGGGGTTGACTTTTTTCGGCCTTTCTTCAGCTAGTCTAGAAAATCATATTTACGAGTATTATATTTTAGCTCACTATTTACGGACATCATATTCTGACTTTATGTCTATGCCAAGTTATTTTAGGAAGACCCTAATAAGTAAGGTTATAGAAAAAAATAAAAAAACAGATTAGGGTATTTATTTTATAAAGAACTTATATGGCGAAAACTGAAGGTGACGGTGAAGGTGAAAAAAGTACAAATTTCATCAAAAATTTAGGAGACGAGATAAAAAAATCGTTATCTTTTGATGCGGTCAATGAACAAGCCAAAACTTTATACAAAAATGTTAATGAGGTAGTTAAAGAAATGGGTATTGGTCGTGAAAACGCCTATGCTCTTACTGTTGAATTAGGTGATGCGGAATCTAAAATAACCGCTTTAGGAGGTTCTTTAAAGGATGCTGTCGATATCCAAAAGGAATTTATGACTACAACAAATCAACAGTCTATATTGTCGGCACAAATTCTTGAGGATGTATATGAAACATCTAAAGCTTTAGGAACAACATCAAGTAGTTTTATTAAATCATTTGAAGTTGTTGGAGGGTCAATTGAAAAATTCACCGAAAACATGAGTCAAGTAAGTCAGATTGCTGCGTCGTTTGGTGTAAATGCTAAAGCGGTATCAAGTGATGTGTTATCTAATATTGATTTGTTAGACAATTATGATTTTTCTAATGGTGTTGAAGGATTAGCTAATATGGCTTCAACCATGAGTCAGTTAAAATATTCTTTAGACGATGTTGAAAGGGTTACAAACGCTTTATTAGACCCAAGTAAGGCTTTGAATTTCTCTCAAAAAATGGCGAGTTTAGGTAGTCAGAATAGAGAATTGACGGATAATTTAAATGTCCAAATGATGGCATTAGAAAATCCTGAAAAGTTAATGAAAAATATTACTGAGGAATTTGCTAAATTTTATCAGAAACAAGAGGACGGAACATATAAGTTATCAAAACAGGGTCTTTTATTAATGGGAGATTTCTCACAAGCGGCAGGTATTAGTAGTGATAAATTAAGAGTGGCTTCAAAAGAAATGTTAGAAATTAAAGACAAGATGGGTCAAATAACTTTACCAACATTAGAATCTGACGAAGCGACTAAGAATTATATCTCTCAGATGTCTAAAATAGGTAAAGACGGTAAGGCGGTTATCACTTTTGAGGCAAAAGATGAACGAGGAATGATTGAAAAGGTAACTAAAACATTAGATGAGTTGACTACTAGTGACGCTGAAATGTTGAAGATACAAATGGAGGAACAGGCTAAAAAAACATCTGAAGAAAAAATTGTCGAACAAATGACTCCTGAGGAAAGAGAAAAGGCGTTAAGAGATTCAATAAGTGCGGCAATTAAAAATGGATTTGCAACAACGAAAGTTGTACAAGGTGCAATTGAATTAAAGAAAGATGCTATTGAATTAATGTTAAAACCGTTATCTGCGGCAATTGATAGTAGTTCAATTAGAAAGGCAGGTGATACAGTCGCAACAACTATTGCTGATTTAAGTGGTAGTATTAAAAAATTTGTTAAAGGTCAATCTGATTTATCAGGGGCGTTTGATGGGGTTAAAAGTAGTGCTACAGTATTGGAAGGGATAATGAGTGGACAATTAAAGAAGGGACTTGAAACTTTTGATGAATCATTATCTAAAATAAATATAGATGACTATAACCAATTTGGTTTGGTTATAAAAGAAATAACAGGAAAGAAAACAGGTGATTTAACTGATTTAAGGTCAGTTATTAAGGAAGAGTTGTTTACAATGAATACCAAACAGAAAGACGCGATTATTTCTGACGGTATGGTCATACCTTATGATGAGGGTGATGTTGCTGCGGTCTTTAAAGAAAGAGGTTCTGAAATGAGTATTGACGATGTTAAAAAAACCGTAGATAATACAAAAACACCGGCTCAAGATTTTGTAAATCAGTATGTTGGTACCGTAAATAAAACTGAAAATATTGATAAAAAAATTATTGAAGGAGACGCTTCAATAACTATAAATTTCAAGGCTGACAATAATAAAGATATCGAATACCAATTAATGGAAAAATTAAAAGATTTATCATTTGTCCAAGAAGTCAAAAATAAATTAAATGGTTCATTAATGGAAAAAATATCTGGCGGACTTTTGGAAAATAAAAAATAAGACAAAAAATACCATCGGTTTCTATTTATTAAAAAAAAAGAATGTCAGAAAACTTACTTACTTTACAGGGTTCAGAACAATTCAGAAAGAGTCTAATTACAAGAAATTTAGCACCTTATAATGTACAAGGTGTTTATACTCCACCTAATTTTCCACAAAATTTTGAAACTGTATTAAGTGATAGTAGTGTTGTTGATGCTCCTGAAATAGAAGAAAGTGTTGGTGGAGGAGGGAACATATCCCAAGTTTCATTAGCAACAAGATATAATACATATGGACCTGGAGGTGAGAGAAATAGAGTAGACGCTGCTGACCAAATATCTTTACCAAGTCAAAATCAGGGTGTTGAAACTAATGGACAAGTTTCTTTTATTGCAAATAACCAACCTTACCAACTTGCTGAGACTCAATTAGATTTAATTAATGAATTTTTCATTGATGCTGCATTTATTGAAAATAAATACGGACCCGAAGGAGGGTTTAAAAACATGTATTTTGTCACTTCAATACAATCTAATGACAATATATATGCAAATTATTGGGGACCACCTTCATTCGTTCCTTCATTCTATTCTGTATACCAAATCTTAACATCTGACAACCCACAAGGGAGTGTTGGTTCATTAAGTCAAGATTCTTATCTTGCTAAAATAGGGGCACAGTATTTAAAAAATGCGTTCCAAGAAAGAATTGCTCAACAAATTGAAAATGATACTATAGGTCGAGTTAATTTAGATGCGTTACAGGACCCATTTACTGCTATTGAAGTTTTAAGAGGTGCTGAACCATTAGTTGAAAGAAACTATAGAATTACCGTACCTAACGGACCTATCGCTCGAAGTATTGATATTTTAACACAGGTTACAGGAACTTATATTCCCGCTTCACCGATACCCGGAGATTATTTTGGTTTTGTACAAAGAAGCGCCGGTCCTCTTAGACAAATTATTGGTTCGGTTTCAAAACTATTTAATTTTACACCTGCCGACTCAGGTTCTGAATTATTTTTTAAAAATACTGGTTCAGGTCAAATAACATTTTTATTTAGAAATATTGATAGTAATCTATATAAACCAAATTACGATAGAAGTTTATTAGGTACTGTAATAGGTTTATTGAATGACGCTACAGATAGAAATGTTAGTATTGGTACTTTTTACGTTGGTTCACCTAACAGTAATCCATCTTTAATTGATTCACCTCTTAAAGATTCTCCTGATAATGCCTTTGGTCAAAATACTCAATCGATGGTTTACGGACCTGATAAGATGAGTAAACTTTATGAAGGGTCTCAAAATAATTTTAATTTTGGACTTGCAGGTAAAAGTACCATTGATGGAGGAGGAATTGACGGAGGGTTTACTTGGACTTCCCCAAAGTATAAAGATAATGCTGGATTCACAGTCGGACCTGGAGGTAAGAATGTAGCTCAAGACCCTGATTATAAATCAATCAGTTCTCAATTAACATCTAATGAGTCGACTAATTATACATTTAAGACAAATTCTTTATTAGATAATACACAAAGAATAATTGACTCAACACCATCAGATTCGAACAGGTATTCTCATGCGGGTAACGCAATTTCAAATATATCTAAAGTTTTTAACGATGGATATAAAGAAATTACAAAGGGTTCTAAAGTAAAAAAATATGTAAATCAAAATGGTGCTGAAGTAGGCACTGAGTATTGTAGATTATTTACAAAAGACACTCCTTACTTGACTTATAATGATTTACAAAAAACTGTCGCTAATACTTCAGGTTCAGAATTAAATGGTAATATTAGAAAATTTAGTTATTCCGTTTTAGACTCTACTTATAATTTGAATATTGCACCTTTTAAAAATCCGGGTTCAACAAACATTCTTAATAACAAAGTTAAAAAATACATGTTTTCATTAGAAAATTTGGCTTGGAGAACATCAAAGAAACCTGGTTTTACTTATAATGATTTACCTGTATGTGAAAGAGGGCCAAATGGAGGTAGAATTATGTGGTTTCCACCATATAATTTAACATTTAGTGAAACTGTTACACCATCTTTTGAAAGTCAGGATTTTATAGGAAGACCTGAACCTATTTACACTTATAAAAATACAAAAAGGGGAGGTTCAATAGGATTTAAAATGATTGTTGACCATCCATCAGTATTAAATTTAATAGTAAATAAAGTTTTAGCAAAAGAATCTAATCGACAAATTGTTAATGAAATTGTTGATTCATTTTTTTCAGGGTGTAAAAAATATGACATTTATGATTTAGCGGCTAAATTTAATACATTACCGTTATCTGATTTAATTGCTGTTCAGGAAATCATAAATGAACAGAATATACCTATAGAACAAATACAAGATGCTTTAAATGAGATTTCATCACCTGGAAATAATGGTACTGACAATCCCGATGCGGCTTCAAACCCGTCTCCTGAATTGGGTGATTTTACAACATATGAAAACATTGGATTTTATTTTGACAATGATATACCTGGTCCGTCAACAGTAGAGGAAGTTAGTGGTTCTTTTGAGGAGTACTATAACACTTACATTACAAAGTTAAGTACGTACCAATCTAATTCAACTACTGAAGAAAAACCAAAAATGCAACCATTTTTTGATGATGTGGTTAAGTGGAATTTTGACCAAGTTAAGGAAATGATAAAACAATTATATCCTATATTAAGTCAACAACAAGCAACAGTTACATTAATTATGGATGGCAGTGCTTCTCCAGTTGCGTCTGCGGCTTATAATAAGAAGATTGCTAAAAGAAGATTAAGTTCGGTTAAAAATTTCTTTAAAACGTATGAATTAGATTTAGGTAATGAAGTAATGTCTTTAAAGGATTTTGTTGATAAAACTTTATTGTTTACAACAACTGCTTTAGGTGAAAATACAAATGCAACCCCAAAGGCAAGTTTTGGAAATGTGGATACATTCTCATGTTCTGACACACCTGGAGACCCAAATTATCAAGCGATTGGTGATTCAAAAAACAAAACGTATTCAACAAGAGCAATGGCTTGTAGGGCGGTGAGATTTAATAAAGTAATAATTGAACCAACCCCTCCACCTGCACCTGCACCTCCATTAGTTGACCCAATACAAAAACAAGAACAGGGATATCAAAAAGTAATTAATAAAGATATTTTCTCTAAAGTTAAAGAAGGTATTAGTAAAAAAATACTTAGAAGTTTATTATCTGAGTGTGATTATTTTGAGGTAGTTAAAGGAAGTAATCCTATGTTTTTTGATTCTATAAAGGATAAGATTAAATATTTCCATCCGGGTTTTCACTCTATGACACCTGAAGGTTTAAATTCAAGATTAGTATTCTTGAATCAATGTGCAAGACCTGGAGATACTATACCTACAATAAAACCTGATGGAACTACTGCTAATGGTGATGCGTCAAATACTAACTTTGGGGTACCACCTGTTTTAATATTAAGAATTGGTGATTTCTTTAATTGTAAAATTATACCTGGTACAATTACACTAAAATATGAAAACTTAGATATAAATCCTGAAGGTATTGGAGTTCAACCTATGATTTGTGACGTATCACTTTCATTTGATATTATCGGAGGTATGGGTCTTAAAGAACCTGTTGACAAATTACAAAACGCATTGTCATTTAGTTACTACGCTAATACTGAAATGTATGATGAAAGGGCGACTCCTACTGAAGATACTACTGCAATAGACCAAGCGGTATTTGAAGCAATTTTAAATCAAACTCCTGTTGTTGGTGTTAATAGTGTTGGTGATGTAAATCAAATTAATGGTGGTAATCCATTTGGTAGTGTAACTAAATTTAATTTAAGTGGAAGTTCTGAAACTGGAGATATTAATTACCAAAAACAATTTGATGATTTATTAACTTCTACTAAAGGATACTTTGATGGAATTTTAAATTCTTTAGAACAAATAATAAAAGATTACGGATGGGCGACTGAACAAATGTTTGTTAAAACTGACAATCGAAGATTTAAAACTGGTAATTATAAAAATTTATCAGGAACTAAATTGGCTTCAAAAATGTTTGGGAAGAATAATGAATTAGATAATGAAATTAATGATATTTTTAATAAATTGACAGATTCTATTGATAATAATGATAACCCAATAATAAAGGCAATTGACAATACTTTAGGACTACCTAATAGTGTTAAACGAGATGTTAAGGGTAACTATGTTAATTATGTTAACACATTAAAATCAGAATATTCTCAATATCTTTTTGAAAAAGAAAAACAATTAACAGAATTACAACAAAATTATATACAAACTTTAAGAAAATTTGATTTAGTTGTTACAGGAAATGATGGTAAAATATTAACTAATGGTCAGGCTAAAATATTAGGGTTAAGTGGAACTACTGACATCCACTCAACAAGTACAGGGCCGACAACATTAGAAGAGATTGTTACTGACTATACTCAAGTAGGCACGGATATGAAAGAGTATATTGAATTATTAGAAACTCATTATTTAATAACTAATACATATAGTTCTAGTAAACCTTCATATACACAGGTTTCAACGTACAGTATAACCGACGATGAAAGTTATCAATATCAAATAATGAATAAAATATTATCAGACGGAACTACTAAGAATAATTTTGTTAACAATTTGGTTAAAAACAATGAATCAAATAGTTTATTAAAAATAACAATTGAGCAAAGTATCGAAAATTTCTTAACAATCTTTAATGTTGTTAATAGTGATTCATTAAATCAAGTTGAAGATTTTAAAAATTCAGAAAGTTACACTAACAAATATAAAGATTATAAAACAATTCCATCAGGTAAAACAAGGAAATTTACATATATATCTAACAGTACAACCTCAACTCAAGTATTCCAAACCAATACAAAAAACATATATTCTAAAGTTAATATATCGAATGATGAAACTTTTAATGATAAAATACAACTAAATTAAAATGGCTAACGAATATTTTAATAGATATCAGCAATTTACAATAAATGGACAACAAAAAACTGTTCCATTTGTGACGTTACCAACAAAAAGTACTGATATTAGACATATATACAAAGTCGGTAGCTCAAGGTTGGACAAGATATCACAACAATATTATGGTACACCATTTTTTGGATGGTTAATTATGATGGGTAATCCATCTTTTGGTGGTTTAGAGTGGAATATACCTGATGGTACCGCAATACGAATTCCATTTCCTTTAGTGTCAAGTTTATTAGATTATAATAGTCAATTAGACAAATATTTTTTATATTATGGCAAAGACTGAAAACATTTTAATAGAACTTGATTATGACAATATGATTGTCATTGACCCAAACAAAGTTCTAAATAATGAAGGGTTTCCCGAGGAAAGAAATGTACCTCAGGAAAACTTAGTTATGTATGCCAATTTAACTTGTACTGTAATACCTAGAACAAAACTTGCGATAGGGACTTCTAATAATACTGTAATTGAGACAATTAACGTCTCAAGTTTCAATATGTTAAATCAAACAGGACAAGATGGGTTTAACACAAAATGGACTGATGAATTAACTGGACTTGACTCAATACAGGGAAGAGGAGTAAACCAAATAAGTTTACAACCAAAGGTTAATCCGCAAAATTCTAACGATTACTTTTTATCTCAAACACTTTTAAGTGAAGGTAAACCTGGCACTATTGATACAGGATTGTTGGGTATGAAGTCAATAAATATTAAAACAAGTACTAACTATATCTCAACAATATCAATCCAATTTGTTGATATTAAAGGAAGAGCTTTATTTGGTGCTGGAGATAATTCAATATATTCTGCATTTTTTAATCAACCAAGACCTCAATTTGAGTTAACTATTAAAGGTTATTATGGTAAGGCAATTAAGTATAAGTTACAACTTATGGAGTTTGAATTTAGTACAGACCAAAGTGGTAATTTTTCAATTGTTACAACATTTGAATCTTACAAGTTTGGTATTTTAGGTTCTCTTGGTTATAGTATGATTGAGGCGGTTTCAGGAATGTATGAGAAAAAATACACAGTATTAAATACTGACTCCACACCTATTACCGGAGCTGCTCCAAATACCGATGGTTCAATTAGTACTTTAAAAACTAATACTGAACAAAGTGTTTATAGAGGGTATGAATTAATTGGTGAATTTTTTGATTTATATAGAAAAAAAGGTTTGGTTGACCCTGATATGCCAACATTAACTATTTGGGATTTAAAATACAAACTTGAAAATTTTACGACACAAGTCGCTACATCTCTTGTACAGGAATCAATGGCTCCATTAAATGAGATAACAAAATATTCAGAATTATTAAATAGATATTTGACAGAAGTTTCAAGTTCGTCACCTGAAAGTTGGTTCAAAAAATATTGTGATGATAAAACATATTATGTTTTAAATTTATCGCGATTGGAGCGTCTTACGTTAGAAATATTGACTGATTCTATAACAATACCATCTAAGATATACAAATTTAAACCTGAAATTGACACTATTGATAAACAAAAAAAGGCAATATCAGAATTAGAAGGAATTATCACAAAATATAACAAAGATTTAAATGCTAATCCTGTATTGGGTAGTATGGGTAAATTTGTGATTTCAAAAAAAGAAGTTTCGTCTAGTGTGAAAATTAATATTAGTTTAAATACTATACTTACAAATACAGTAACCGCTGAAGACATAAATTTTGCAGAAACTTACAAACAGAGATTCTCAACAGAACCTACCGCAGCTCAAGTAGAACAACTTGAATTGGAATTTATTATGGAACAAGTTAGGACTATGCAAATTACTAATGAACAAGAAAATAATGTAAAACCAAAACCTATTAATTTTTTTATGTTTGGGCCATCGCAAGGTTTTGATTATGAAATCAAAACTATAAAAACCAAGGTTGATGACCAAAAACAAAAAATAGAAACTGCATTACAAAATTCATTAGAAAATAGTTTTTTAGATAAAAATATTGGATTTGGGTTTAAACCTTCAGTTAGAAATATTATATCAGTTATTATGGCATCTACTGAGGCATTTTTGGCTTTAATGGATGAATGTGAAAATAAATCTTGGTCGGTTAGAAATAATGAAATTAGAAAAAGGTCAGTTTTAGGTTTAAATAGTGTTGAAAAAAACGCCGGAAACATTCAGACAACTGACCCAATCTATCCTTGGCCATTATACACTGTCGCAAAGACAAACAATGGGAAAACTGAATTAGAAGTTACATACCCTGGGGATTCAAGTGTGATACAACAAACACAGGCGTTTAATAAAGATATATGGCCTGAAGTTGAATTTGTTGAGGAATATTTTAAAGGGTACTCACAACGTATACCGTATCCTGCAAATCCTTTGGTTGGACTAAATGACTTGGTTGTTACTAAAATTTCAGGTAACATGTTAGACGCACCATTTACAAATAGATTTTATTCTCAAAAATCTGAAAACAAATTTTTCTATGAAATTTGGGAAAGAATTTTAAGTATTGGTATGTTTAGCGGTTTTGATTATAAAGACGAAACGTCTAGACTATTACTACCCCCATTGTCGCAGATAGAATCAACTGTTATCGTCCAAAGTTTATCTAATGAAAATCCATATTTAATTAACAAATTAAAGAATTTTGATTTAAATTCTGAAAATTATGAAAATTATTTAAAACAAATTTCTAATAGAGGATTAGGTGAAAGTTGGAACAAATATATAAGAAATGTATTTGTAACAGATTATTTAGAGACCGAATCTTTAAACCCAACTTTAATTTTACCTGGGACTATCTCACCGTCTTTCACATTACCAAAGAGTGATGAATTTGATGGGTACGTTAAAAGTACTTCAAATAGATTTCCATATTTAGGGATTTATCCATTTAATAACGATTTATGGGTGACATTAAATGTTACAAATTCAAGTCTATTCCCAACAGTTTCCGAAATATATAATACTGAAAAAAATCTTTTCTATGATAAGGATTATTTTTTAATTAAATCAAATGGAAATTATGCGTTTAGTAACTTTTGTTATGTTAATTCAACTAACCCTGCGGTTGTTGGAAATACATTTTCAGACTTAACTAATTTTTATTTAAATCGTAACAACGCTGATAAATTTTTAGCAACTGAAGGTAAGATATATTTGAACAACTCGAATAATAAATTAGGGTATGAACAGACGACCTCAATTTTAAACACTCCTTATTTTGTAAACGCTATTTTAGATGGTGCTCAAAAACAAAAAAGTGGGTCAACTTATCCGTATATCAATGCAGCTTACCTTTTTATTAATTCACTGCCAGTTGCTACTTTAAGGGAAACATTTAAAAAATTAGTTTCAGTCGAAAATAATAGTTATGAGGATGAAAGTTTAATTGGTCCTACGTTAAAGAAATTTTCTGGGTTACATACTTTACCTTATACTTTTATTTTAAAATATGGTTCAATATGGCACAGGTATAAAAAATATATAGAAACCGGAGTTGATATTCTAATTGATAATTCTGGAGGGCAGATTACAACTTTTGATAATTTTAAATATGCTGAAAATTACGACCCATTAACTTTAAATGTTAATAAAGAATATTTTATAGGTAATGAAGATGATGCAAATTATTTAAGTTTAAAATTAAGAAATTTACAACCGACTACTGGACCAACACCAATAAATGTGTTAACAATGAATATTGGGTTTTATCCTAAGTTAATTGATAATTTTCATTATTTTTTAAATGACTCTAATTTCTTTGACAATTATACTGCTAGTAATGTTTTATCTAAAACACAAAGTGGTGATTTAATTTGTATTAAATCTGCCTCAGGGTCTGTTGTTGGTAAATCAAATTATTTAGAAGGAGGAGGAAACACACAATTAAACATTTTTGCATGGTCTGTAGTTACTAAAACAGATGACGGTAAATATTGTATCATGCCATCATTTGGAGGTAATATTAAACAATACTATTATGAGATGTTTGGTGATAGTCCACAGGCATCCATTGACCCCGATTTGAATCAACCAACAATCAACGGTTCAGTTAGATTATTTTGGAACTCTCCAAACTACGGATATTTTGACCACAATGCGATGAATTTACCGACGCATAAACAGTATATGAAAAAGATATATCCTGAAATTTCAAATCAGGATGCGTTTGGGTTAATTGATTACTCTTCAATTGAAGAAATATTTTCAGTATTTACTAAGAATGATTTAGATATTTTTGAAACTGAGTTTTTAAAATTCTCATTACCTACTTTATCGTTAGATAATGTGGTAAGATTAAACAACTTCCAAAGTTTGATGAGGTCATTTTTTGTTGTAAATCCTGGTGCGGTTAATGGGTTTAAAAATGATGATAACGGAATCAAGTCATTTGCTAACGCTCAATTCCCAACAGTATTGAGTTATATTAAAAATTTCTTGGAAAAAACAATTGTTTTAAAACTTGGTAATTGTCATTCATTTAATAGAGATTTATTTAACACTTTTAATTTAAACAGAGCTGATGATATAGGTATTATAAAATATAATAGTTATTTTGCAAATACCCCAAATATACTACCTTATTATAATCAAACAACACTTTACCAAACAATTGCAACTAATAGTCCCGAAGCATGGAAAGCGTTTCAATTATATATAGGATTTAGTAGTATTTCTGAATTAGATTATGAATCTTATAACACTTCTTTCTTATTCGATTTCTTTGTACAGTTTGATGTTGAATTTACTGAAGAAAATGTAATTAAATTTGCACCACTTGTTAAATTATATGCAACTAGAAAAATAGAAAATTCATCATTAATACCTAATGATTCGAATCAACATGTTAATTTATTTAAAGATTATATTACAACATTTTTCTCTAATTCATTGGATTTAAGTAAACAAATTTTAAATGATACTTTAATTAGTGTTAGAAAAGGATTACCGAATGTTAATGTTGGTTCATTATCTGTACTTGAGACTGTGTATCAATCTAATCCTCAAAAAGTTGAAATGTATGATAGATTTAAAAATTTAAATGATGGATGGATATCTGGTAGTGATTATTTAAATCCTGCTCATACATTGTTTGAGGATATTGTATTTTTCGATAGAGCAGGTAGAAATATTGGGGCTGAAATATATTGTGATGTTAATCACGTTAAAAATATTTTATCGGGGGCTTTAAAGGAAAATCCTGTGTTTAGTATTATACAAGAAATATTAAACCATGAAAATTTTTCTGTAACTCAAAACATGGCGTTTTGTAATTATTACGGAGTACAAAGACCCGGAGATAATATTAACCCAAAATTTGTTGGGACTTCAGATGTGGCAAACACTTTATTTGGTACTTTTACTACAATTGATACACAAGATACTACCGCTAAGATAATATGTGAGTTCAATGACATGGACTCCAAATACATCGATACCCCAAATGACAACTATAAATTTTCAAACGATTCTTTTGATTTAATTAAAGTTGAAAATAATCCTTTAAGAGAAGATATTACAAATAAAGCTGATTTTGCACTTTCAAGTAAAGTTGTTGGATTTGTTGTAGACTTTTCGAATCAAAATCAGAATGTGTTCAAAAATATGAACATAAGCTCAAGAACTGGAGGTAAAAATATTGTAACAGTTCAGAATCAATTGGACGTTATTGAAGCGTCATCAGGTAAGAAGAGTGCGTCACAAAGTGTCTCTTTATATAACTTCTACAAGGGACAATCATATGATGTCTCAGTCAGTGCTATGGGTAATGCTTTATTACAACCAAAAATGTTTTTTTATTTAAAGAATGTCCCATTATTTAGAGGAACGTATCAAATTAATGAGGTAAGTCATTCTATAACTACAACATCTTTTGGGACCCAATTTACAGGTAGAAGAGTTCCTGTGTACTCAATTAAAAAAATTACGGATTATCTACAAAGTTTAAAAATACAAGTTTTAGAAAAAATATTAAACGAAACTAAGAATGCTCAGGAAAAATCACAAGGTGCTGCTACAGTATATAGTGAAAGGGATAATAAGATTATTAACTTTAAAGGTGGTAAACGACCAACACAAAACCAAGCTTGTAAACCTAATGAAAAATACAATACTTTCCAAACAGATACTCCGAAACAAACAACAACTTCAGTTAACGCTTTAATTAAAAAAATTGAACAAGTCTTCCCAAGACTAACCGATACGGCTTTAGCTGATTATCAAAAGAAAGTTACCGAAAACCAAAATCTTTGGTTTATAATATTCTCTATTGTATACGTTGCTAATTTACAAGAAGGTAAACTGAGTTCTTTTAATAATAACTTTGGTAATATACCATTAGATACTGAATACGGAGGTGATTTAATGAAGTTACCCAAAAAGAAATTTATATGTTTAGAAAGTTTGGGAGGTGCGTCAACGGCTTATATGTCATTTGATACGATAGATAAAAATATTGAATTTATAGGTAAAAAATTACAATCAAGGTCAAACGACTTTACTTCTTTAGAAGTTAATGCAGTTTTAATTAAACAAATGACAACAATTTGGACTAACTATTGGCCTAATTTCGCAAATGACATGTACACCCAACTCAAACAAACTGACCCATATTCATTTAATGAATTAGAATTAAAAGTAAAAAAATCATTGAATTTGGCTAAAAGTAATTTTACACCATTACCTACATTTTAATTACTTTTGAAATTTTATAATAACATTGATATTTATATAAAAAAAAGTTATGGACATTAAAACTGCAATTAATAATTATCTTGGTAAACAAGCAAGAATTACTGAAAAGGATAATGGTAATGGATTTAAAGAAGTTTGTGATTTAGATACTGGAGATTGTTATACAGTAAGAATGAAAGATGGTCTTATTGAAAGAGTTGACAACACATATCAAACAAACAAAAAAATAAAAGTAGAAACTAATAACGGATTTAAACAACTTCTAAATGGCTAATAAAATATCTGAAAAAATATTGTCTGAATTGGCAAGACACAAAAGTATTAATAATTACTTAATGGAACAACCTGTTCCACCACCGCCACCACCTCCACCCGCACCTGACGCTGGTGCTGTTCCACCACCACCTGCACCTGATGCCGCCGCACCTGCTCCTGCACCTGCACCTGCTGAAGATGCTAATAAAGTTGATGTTACTAAAGACCCAGATGTTGAAAAAATTGGTGACGAAAAAAGTAAAAAGAAAGACGATAAAGGTGATGAAGAAATTGAAGTCACAGATTTAGTTACATCTCAAAAAAATATTGAGGGGAAACAAGAAGAGTACTTTGAAAATTTATTTAAACAATTACAAGATTTAGAAAGTAGATTAACTGATATGGACTCAATCGTAAATAAATTAAACGATATTGAAGCTAAAATTGAAAAATATAGAGTTAAAAGTCCTGAAGAAAAATTGGAACTTAGAAGTATTGATTCTGCACCATTTAATCAAAAACTATCTCAATTCTTTCAAGATAAAGAAGAAGATTTAGAAGCAACAGGGAAAGAGTATATTCTAACTTCTGATGAAGTTGAGGACTTTAGTCCTGATGAAATCAGAGGAAGTTTCACACAGGCTCCTGACCAAGAATTCAAAAAATACTAATTAGTATTTGACAAAAACGGCTGACACACTTACATTTGTTTATTAACTATTAATTTATATATATCATGGCGACAAATTCACTAGATGCTGTACTCGCTCAGTATGAAAAAGCGAAAAGTGGAGGAAACTCTACAAACAAAATGTCTCAAGAAGACAGAATGAAAAAATATTTTGCGGCGATATTGACGCAGAATGAAACATCGGGACAGAAACGTCTTCGTATTTTACCAACCCCTGATGGGTCATCACCTTTTAAAGAGGTATGGTACCATGAGGTACAAGTTGAGGGTAAATGGAATAAAATCTATGACCCAGGTAAAAACAATAACGAGCGTTCACCTTTGACTGAAATTCATGACGAATTGATGTCAACAGGTAAAGAGTCCGATAAGGAACTTGCTAAATCTTACAAACCACGTAAATTCTACATCGTTAAGGTTATTGACCGAGATAACGAAGCGGATGGAGTGAAGTTTTGGAGATTTAAACACAACTACAAGAACGAAGGTATTCTTGACAAAATCATTCCAATTTGGAAGGCTAAAGGTGATATTACTGACCCTGTTAATGGTCGTGATTTAATCATTGAGTTAGCTAAGGCTAAGACTCCAAAAGGAGCAACTTACACAGTTATTCAAACTGTAATGCATGATGACCCATCTCCTGTTCACACAGATGCGGAAACTGCTAAGACATGGACTGAAGACCCACTTACTTGGGCTGACGTTTACTCTAAAAAACCTGTTGAATATTTGGAAGCTATTGCTCGTGGAGAAACTCCAAGATGGTCTTCAGAATTAGGTAAATATGTTTACGGTGATGAGGCATCAGAAATGAGTGTTGGTGGAGGTATGACAATCTCTGACCCTCAGGCAGATGCTGAACCTGATGGTGACTTACCATTCTAATTTATATGGATGGACACTTGAATTGACAAAGTGTCCATCCATTCTTATTTTTATACAAACAATTTAAACGAATAGACATTTATGGCAATAAAGAAAAAAGAATTTTCATTAGATGCAATCAAAGACAAGTATTCTACAAAAACTAAATACAAAGACACGGAGTTCTATGAAGTCGATGAAGCTTTTCATAGTAGTTGCGGTTTACCTGGTCCTGCTTTGGGTAACATCAATATGTTCTTGGGGCACTCAAATTCTTCCAAAACGACGGCTCTTGTCAAAGCAGCTGTGTCTGCTCAGAAGAAGGGGCATTTGCCTGTTTTCATTATCACGGAAAAAAAATGGAGTTGGGACCATGCAGTTGAACTCGGTTTGGTGGCGGAGATAACTGATGGTGAGTGGGACGGACAGTTCATATTCAACGATAACTTCGATTACATCGAACAAGTAACTGACTATATCAATGAATTATTGGATGAACAGGAAAAAGGTAATATCCCTTATTCTCTTTGTTTCCTTTGGGATTCAGTAGGTTCAGTACCTTGTAAGATGACATTTGATGGTAAAGGTGGTAAACAACACAATGCATCTGTATTAGCTGATAAGATTGGTATGGGAATCCAAGCTCGTATTACTAAATCTCGTAAAGAAGATTATCCATATACAAATACAATGGTGGTAGTTAATCAACCTTGGGTTGAGTTACCTGACAATCCATTCGGACAACCAACAATTAAAGCAAAAGGTGGTGAAGCTCTTTGGTTAGCATCGGCTCTTGTGTTTTTGTTTGGTAATCAGAAAAATGCGGGTATCAACCACATTACCGCAACTAAAAATGGTAGAACGGTATCTTACGCAATTAGAACTAAAATTTCTGTCCTAAAGAACCACATTAATGGATTAGGATATAAAGATGGTAAGATTATTGCAACACCACAAGGGTATATTGCGGATACCAAAGAGGCTCTTGAGGAGTATAAAAAACAATATTCACAATATTGGAACGCAATTCTTTCAGGTACTGGGGAAATTACCCTTGATGAATCTGAAGAAACTTTTGACAACGAAAACGAACCATTTTAATTATTGTTCGTGAAAAAAACACTACTTGTCGACGGAAACAATTTGATGAAAATTGGATTTCACGGTCTGAAAGATTACTTTCATAACGGTGAACACATCGGAGCTTTGTATCACTTTATGAATACACTTCGTAAATTCATTGATGAACAAAACTTTGACAAGGTGGTAGTATTTTGGGATGGTGAAGACTCCACAAGTTTACGTGGGGTTCTTTACCCCAAATACAAACAAAATCGTAGATTAACAATGGAGGACTCAATCTTTATGTCCTACCTAAAACAAAAAAATCGTATTAAACAATATCTTGAGGAAGTTTACATTAGACAACTTGAGATAAGTGGTAGAGAAGCGGATGATTTAATCGCTCACTATTGTCATGTTTCCGAAAATGAACAGAAATTAATATTTTCGTCAGATAGGGATTTAACCCAACTTATTTCTGAAAAGGTGTCAGTATATTCACCATCTATTAAAGCTACTTTTAAACATGGTGACAAGATTAAATTTGATGATTTTGAATTCCCTCATTACAATGTCAAAACATTAAAAATATTAACAGGTGATAAATCTGATAATATTGAGGGTATATACCTACTTGGTGAAAAAACATTAGTAAAATTTTTTCCTGAGATACTTGAAAAAGAGGTAACTTATTCCGATATTTTAACAAGAGCTGAAGATTTATTAAAAGAACAAAAAGATAACCAAACTCTTAAAAATCTTCTAACAGGTAAAACAAAATCAGGTATATTTGAAAACGAATTTTTTGAAGTAAATGAGCAAATCGTTGATTTATCAAACCCACTCCTCAAAGACGAGGACAAAGAAGAGATTTCCCAAATTGTTAACGAAACATTAGAAGCCGAAGGTAGAAGTTATAAGAATATAATCCGTTATATGGTTGAGGACGGAATATTCAAATACCTACCTAAGGGTGACGATTCGTGGACATATTTTTTAAAACCGTTTATGAAACTAACAAGAAAAGAAAAACACAAAAAGTAAAAAAAACAATTATGAAAGAACAACAAGACATTACGAAATTAGAATTCTTAATGACAGTTAACGACAATTTTATTGTCCAAAGATTTTTCAACGTTAAAGATTACAATTCAAAATCTTCAAAATCTGTTGAAGTTATCGACCTATTAAATAATTTGGTTGATAGCCTAAAAGATGATTTTAAGATGAAGACTGTAACATACATGTTGGATAACCAGTATCAAATTTCAGAAGACCCTGAGATTCTTAACACGTCATTCACTGACGGTCCTGAAATGTTTAACATTTACATTAAGAATGGTGACAATGTAATGATGCATTATGGGTTTGATGCTAAATTGTATCCACCTAAAATTAGATATACAGTAGATATTAGACCTTATCTAAAATCTTTGTTGAATGACTTAACTTATGTTATGTCAAGAAAAAAATTAACACACGAAATGTTGGGGTATCAACTTGTTCGTTGATATTTAATTAAAAAAGGGATTTATTATGGCTGACAAAAATTTTGAATATTTAGGAGACACTTTTCAATTACAATTACTTAATCAAATTGTAATTGATAAGGATTTCGCCCACTCTATTATCGAGGTAATGGAACCGGGTTATTTTGAGAACAAGTACTATAAGTTATTTGTTCAAATGGTTAAAGAATATTATTCAAAATTTGAGCATACCCCTAGTTTCGACACACTCCAACAAAAAGCTAAAAGTGAAATTAGTCAAGAATTATTATTAAAGATAACCTTAGACACAATTAATGATATAAAAAACATATCTGATGATGGAAGTCAGTTTGTTCAAGAAAAGGCTCTTAAATTCTGTAAACAACAAGAATTACAGAAAGTTATGGATAAGGCCAAAAAAATAATTGAACATGGTGAATTTGAAAATTACGATACTTTAGAGGAGATGGTTCGTGAAGCGTTACAAGTTGGTAATGTTGATAGAGGGACTGGGGATGTTTTTGAAAATTTGGATGATGTTTTAGCCGATGACTATAGACACCCAATCCCAATGGGAATACCGGGTATTGATAACTTACTAAAAGGAGGACTTGCAAAAGGTGAAATTGGTGTGATATTGGCTCCAACAGGAGTTGGTAAATCAACACTAACTACAAAAATTGCGAATAACGCTTTTAATCTTGGGTTTAATGTGTTACAAATATTTTTTGAGGATAATTTTAAAATTATACAAAGAAAACATTTTACATGTTGGACAGGTATTGCACCTGACGACCTTGGAAATCATAAAGAAAAAGTGTTAGAGAAAGTTGCGGAGATTAAAGAAACAATGACTAATAAGTTAATTATGAAGAAGTTACCTTCAGATACATTAACTATGGGTCAGATTAAAAATCAAATCCGTAAAATGATTGCTGATGGTATCCACGTTGATATGGTCATATTAGATTATATCGATTGTGTTACACCTGAAAAGGCTTTAGAAGATGAATGGAAATCTGAAGGTTCGGTTATGAGAGCGTTTGAGGCGATGTGTCATGAATTGAATATCGTTGGATGGACCGCAACACAGGGTAATAGAAGTTCAATATCATCAGATGTTGTAACAACTGACCAAATGGGTGGTTCAATTAAAAAGGCTCAAGTTGGTCACGTTATTATTACTGTGGCAAAATCATTACAACAAAAAGAGTTAAACCTTGCAACAATCGCGATTACAAAATCAAGGATTGGTAAAGATGGTGTTGTATTTGAGAATTGTAAATTTAACAATGAAATGTTAGAAATTGATACAGAAAGTACCACAACATTCTTAGGACTTGAAGAACAAAAAGAGGAGAGGAATCGAAATAGGATTAAGGAAATTATGGATAAAAGAAAACAACAACAAGTATAATTATTAAAACAGAAACAGAAAAAAAATTATGGAAAAAATATTAAAAGAGAACCCAAACAGATTTGTGATTTTCCCAATACAATACAATGATATATGGGAATACTATAAAATGCACCAAGCCGCGTTTTGGACTGCGGAAGAAGTTGATTTAAGTGGTGACATTAGAGATTGGGAAAATCTTTCAGAAAATGAACAATATTTTGTTAAAAATGTTCTATCGTTTTTTGCGGCGTCTGACGGTATTGTTAATGAGAATTTAGCTGAAAACTTTTACAGAGAGGTACAATACCCTGAGGCTAAATTTTTCTATGGGATTCAACTTGCAATGGAGAACATTCACTCATTAATGTATTCTTTATTGATTGACACTTACATCTCAAATGAAGATGAGAAGAATAAATGTTTCACAGCTTTGGATAACCTACCTGCAGTTCAAAAGAAAGCCAAATGGGCTTTGGATTGGATTGAAAATGCATCCTTCCAAGAAAGATTGGTGGCATTTGCGGCAGTTGAGGGTATCTTTTTCTCAGGTTCATTTTGTTCAATATTTTGGTTAAAATCTCGTGGAATTATGCAAGGTTTGTGTAATGCGAACTCTTTGATTTTTAAAGATGAAAATTTACATTGTGATTTTGCAATTCATTTATTGAATAATCACGTAGAAAACAAACCGAGTGAAAAGAGAATTAAAGAAATTCTTTTATCAGCTTTGGAGATTGAAAAAGAATTTATCACAGAATCACTTCCGGTTTCATTAATTGGTATGAACCAAAATTTAATGAAACAATATTTGGAGTTTGTGGTTGATGGACTACTTGTTAAATTTGGTTGTAAGAAACAATTTAATGTTGAACAACCATTTAAATTTATGGAACAAATTGCCGTTGAAACTAAAGGTAATTTCTTCGAATCTAGAACAGTTGAATACCAAAAAGCAAAATTAAATGAGACCCTCTCATTTACAGATGACTTTTAATTTACTATCTTTTTAAACTATGATGTCACTAAGAATTAAAAAACGTAGTGGGGACGATGCGTCGTTTAACCCACAAAAAATTTATAACAGAATTAAACGAGCCGCTAAAGGATTAACGGTTAACTCTGACGAAATATTCATTAAGGTAATAACCTCAGTTCCGACTGAGGGTATTATCACAACCAAAGATTTGGATAAGTTGATTTATGAAATTGCTGCGGCATTTACGGGTAGTCATCATGACTACTCTCGTTTAGCGTCATCAGTGGCAATTTCTTCATACCATAAAGAAACTGACCCAAGTTTCTCAAACGTTATGCATACTTTACATGTTGATGGTGTTGTAAGTAACGAGTTAATGGGAATTGTTGAATCTTACGGACCTGATAAGATTGATGAAGTAATTAATCACGATAATGATTATAACTTTGACTATTTTGCTTGGAGGTCACTTTCTGAAATGTACTTGTTGAAACTACCTGACGGTAAAGTTGTTGAACGTCCACAACATATGTATATGAGAGTTGCTCTTTGGGTAACAAATACATTCGAGGAAGCGGTTGAGTATTACCAATCTTTATCAACACAAAGAATATCTCCCGCAACACCAATCATGATTAACGCCGGTACCAAAGTTCCACAACTTGCTTCTTGTGTTCTTCATTACAATGATTCAGATTCTCGTGATGGATTACTGAACACTATGAGAGATATCTCAACGTACTCATCGGATGCTGCGGGTATCGGACTATCAATGTCTAACATTCGTAGTAAGGAGAGTCGTATTTCATCTTCAGGTGGATATGCAGGTGGACTTTTGAAGTATTTAAAGATTGTAAACGAGTCACTTCGTTTCTTTAACCAACAAGGACGTAGACCAGGTTCTGCGGCAATTTACTTAGAACCTTGGCATAAAGATATCTTTGACCTATTGGAAATTAAAAAGAACACAGGTGCTGAAGAATTAAGAGCTCGTGATTTGTTTACCGCACTTTGGATTCCTGACAACTTTATGAACGCAGTTAAGAACAACGATGATTGGTATTTGTTCTGTCCTAACGATATTATTAAAGCGGGTATCAAACCATTACAAGAAAGTTATGGTGATGAGTACGAATCTAATTACAACAAAGCCGTTGAGTTAGGTCTTGGTAAGAAAGTTAAAGCCCAAGAAATTTGGAATAAGATTATTGAATCACAAGTTGAAACAGGTGTTCCATATCTATGTTCTAAAGATAGTGCTAACAGAAAGACAAACCATCAGAACATTGGGGTAATCAAACAATCAAACCTTTGTAATGAGATTTACCAATATACTGACGAGAATACAACGGCAATCTGTACTCTTTCATCTATGGTGTTAAAGAACTATGTAAAAGATGGTGAGTTTGATTTTCAGGGATTGTATGAAGAAACTCGTAAAGTTGTAAGAGCGTTAAATAAAGTCGTTAACGTCAACAATTACTCAACTGAAAAAGGACTTAAAGGTGGATTGGAACAAAGAGCAATTGCTATTGGAACACAAGGACTTGCTGACGTATTTTATTTGATGGATTACATCTTCACATCTGAAGAAGCTCGTAAATTAAATAAAGAGATTTTTGAAACAATCTATTTCGCAGCAATCACTGAAAGTAACAGATTGTGTATGGATGGTATATATGAACCATATGCTCACTTTGAAGGGTCACCGATGTCACAAGGAGTTTTCCAATTTGATATGTGGGGATTGAAAGAAGATGAGTTATCTAAAAGATGGCCTTGGGGGATTCTTAAACAGAATGTTAGTAAATATGGAGTTTGTAACTCATTATTCACGGCTCAAATGCCTGTAGCATCTTCAGCTAAGATTACAGGTTCATATGAAATGACAGAACCCGCTCACTCGGCAATCTTTAACAGACGTGTGGTTGGTGGAGAGATTATGATTGTTAACAAGTATTTGATTAGTGACTTTGAAAAGATTGGAATTTGGTCTGAGGACTTAAAGAATGAAATCATCATGAACGAAGGTTCAATTCAAAACATTAACTTCAATAACTATCTTGACCAAGAAGATAAGAGATATAATTTCAAAGTTAAAAGAACTGAACATTTAATTAATAAGTACAAAACAATTTGGGAGATTTCACAAAGAGAATTGATTGAAATGGCAGCCGATAGAGCACCATTTATTGACCAATCACAGTCAATGAATATCTATATGTCAAACCCAACATTGTCAAAAATTTCATCATCACATTTCTATGGATGGGAAAAAGGATTGAAAACACTTTGTTATTACGTTAGAACAAGAGCAATCTCAACTGGGGCTAAACACTTGGCAATGGACGTATCAAAAATTAATAAACCAAAACCAACTCCTGAACCACCAAAGGTTGACTACAGTTATATGAATTTACCTCCAAAACCTGAGAATAGTGATTTTGATTGTTTTGGATGTTCATCCTAAAAAAATCCGATGTGTTATCCCGAGCTAGGTCGGGATTTTTTATTTTCATTATGATTTACTGAAAATTTTACAACATTATATTTATTTGATATGGCAGATGGAAGAACATACGGTATAAATTTTCCTTTTAAAGATTCTTTAAATGGTAAATATTTGGATTTGTCCGATACTGCTGATGAAGAAATCAGAAGTAATTTAATCCACTTATTATTATCTAGAAAAGGAAGTAGGTATTTTTTACCTGATTTTGGGACTCGATTATATGAATATATTTTTGAACCACTTGATGGACCAACATTTACCGATATTGAAGCGGAAATCAGAGATGCTGTTGAGAAGTATATTCCAAATCTAACAATAAATGGAATTAATATAACTTCAACTGAAAGTGAAGAGGGGAGTGATGTTGTGACTACAAATCAAGACATTTTAAGAACTGTTGATGCTGGCTCACAATCAATACCTGATTATACTGCGAAAATAAGAGTTGACTACACAATAACAAATGATGCATTTAAGAGCAAAGATTTTGTAATAATTAACCTATAAAAATATGGCTGAAAAAAAAATATCGTATACTACAAGGGATTTCCAATCTATAAGACAAGAATTAGTAACCTTTGTTCAAACTTATTATCCTGATTTAATCCAAAATGTAAATGACGCTTCAGTTTTTTCAGTTTTATTGGACTTAAATGCTGCGGTTACCGACAATCTTCAGTTCCATATTGATAGAAGTATTCAAGAAACGGTATTACAATATGCTCAACAAAAAAGTTCAATATATAATATTGCGAGAACTTATGGTTTAAAAATACCTGGATTAAGACCATCAGTTGCGGTTGTCGATTTTTCTATTACTGTTCCCGCTTTAGGTGATGCTGAGGATTTAAGATATTGTGGAGTTTTAAGAGCGGGAAGTCAAGTTATCGGGGCAGGTCAAATTTTCGAAACAGTTAACGATGTTGATTTTACCTCACCGTTAAATGCTGAAGGATATCCAAACAGAGTTAAAATTCCAAATTTTGATGCTAATAATAATTTAATTAATTATACTATTGTTAAAAGGGAAACTGTTGTTAATGGTATTACAAAAGTATTCAAAAGAACAATAACAGGTAGTGATGCTAAACCATTTTTAGAGTTATTTTTACCTGAAAAAAATGTTTTAGGTGTTACAAGTGTATTACTTAAAGATGGGGTTAGTTATTCTAATGTACCTACATCTCAAGAATTTTTAGGTACTACTGATAGATGGTATGAAGTATATGCTTTAGCGGAGGACAGAGTTTTTGTACCCGACACTTCAAAACCCGCTGACCAACCAGGACTTAAAGTTGGTAAATATATCCAAACTAATACAAGGTTTATAACTGAATATACACCTGAAAGTTTTCTTAAATTAACTTTCGGTGGAGGAAACACTTCTGCTGATGAACAATTAAGAGACTTTGCGAGAAATGGTATAAACTTAGATTTATCAAAATATCAGAATAATTTCTCATTAGGTTCAACGTTAAAACCAAATTCAACTTTGTTTATTCAATATAGAATTGGTGGAGGATTGGCGACTAATTTAGGTGTTAATGTTATAAACCAAATTGGAACTATATCTTTCTTTGTAAACGGACCGTCACAGAGTGTTAATCAAAACGTTCAACAGTCATTACAATGTAACAATGTTACGGCTGCGATTGGTGGGGCAGATAGACCAAGTTTAGAAGAGGTTAGAAATTATGTAGGATTTAATTTCTCGGCTCAAAAAAGAGCGGTAACCATAAATGACTATCAATCAATACTTAGAACAATGCCGTCACAATATGGGGCACCGGCAAAGGTTGCAGTTTTTGAACAAGATAATAAAATTGTGGTAAAACTTTTATCATACGATACTAATGGTGCTTTAACAAATATTGTATCAAATACATTAATATCAAATATTGCGAATTATCTATCAAACTATAGAATGATTAATGATTATATCTCAGTACAAACTGCTGATGTCATTGACTTATCATTGGACATTTCAGTTGTTCTTAATTCTACACAAAGTCAGGGAGCGGTTGTTAGTAGTATAATTAACAAAGTTACCGCATTCTTTAGTCCTACACAAATAGAAATGGGAGAAACAATTTATATTTCAGAATTAAGAAGAATTTTACAATCTGAAAATGGTGTTCTTTCTGTTGCAGATATTTCAGTTTACAATAAAGTTGGAGGTCAGTACTCATCATCAGAAACATCAATGAGTTACTCTGATGCGACTACTAAAAAAATACAACTTAATGAAGAAACTCTTTACGCAGAACCAACCCAAATATACCAAATTAGATTCCCTGCTAAAGACATTATCGTTAGAACAAAGAATTTAACTACAGTAAACATTTCCTAATCTGAATATTTTTATAAAATAGTAATAAAACTATTTATAAAAATATGGGTAAAAACTTTAGAATTAGGACAAAGGTTGGAGTAGATACGAGAGTTGAAGCCAAGTTAGAACAAGATTTTGATTTTTTAGAAATTCTTTCTTTAAAATTAACTCAGCAACAAGTTTACAATAGACCAACCTCAAACTATGGAGTTTTATGTGGTAGAGTTTACGCTAATAATGGTTTTGGTGTTCCTAACGCAAAAGTATCAGTTTTTATTCCTCTAACTGATGAGGATTCTAACAACCCTGTAATATCAAGAATATATCCTTATAGAAATTTAAATACTCAAAATGAAGATGGGTATCGGTATAATTTATTACCATATGTTGCATCATATACAGGACACGTACCAACAGGAACATTTCCTGATAGAGAAGACATTTTAAAAGATAAATCTCTAAGTTATACCTATGAAAAATATTATAAATTCACCGCCAAAACAAATGATGCGGGTGATTTTATGATATTTGGAGCACCTGTTGGGAATCACACAATTGTGATGGATGTTGACGTTTCTGACATTGGTCAGTTTTCATTAACACCCCAAGATTTATTAAGAATAGGTAGAGCAACTGAAGCTCAACTTGATGGTGCTAAATTTAAAGAATCAACAGATTTAGATTCTCTACCTCAAATAATCGGAATTAAAAAGACAATAGATATTAATCCATTTTGGGGTGACCCTGATTTGGCGACAATCGCGGTAACAAGAGTTGACTTTAATCTTTTAGAGGAGGCAAATATTGAATTTAAACCTACATGTGTATTCATGGGTTCATTAATTTCAGGTATTGATACTAAGGCAATTTCTAAAACGTGTAAAGTTAAAGTTAGAGCAGGTGATTTATGTGAATTAATTACAGGTCCTGGACAAATTTTAGCGATTAGACAAACAGTTAATTTTGATAAATTAGGAAGACCCATATTAGAACAGTATAAGGTAGAAAATGACGGACAGGTAATTGATGAAAACGGTACTTGGATGATTGACCTACCAATGAATATGGATTACGTGTATACTGATGAAGAAGGTAAACAACAAATAAGTTATGACCCAAGTATTGGAATACCAACAAAAGGTAGATATAGATTTAAAATTAAATGGAATCAATCTGACAAGTCAACAGAACAATTAAAAAGAGGGTATTTCTTAATTCCCAACGTTAAAGAATATGGATGGGATAAAGATAATTTGGGATTAAATCCGGCGAAAGATTTAAACCCTCCCGCAACTGTACCCCCAACAATTAGTGCTGCGACAATAAGTACACCATCGGTAACTGGACCTCCTGTTATATCTTACCAAATTGACCAACCATTGGTTGATTTTGCTAATACTTCTTTTGGTAAATTTACAAGGTCATATTCATTTAGTTTAAGTTGGTTTGATTATGTAAATCCTCAGTCAGCAATTAATTGTGACGACACATTCTATGAGTTCCAATATAATAAAGTTTATACTGTATCTCAGTTAATTGACAAATATAGAAGTGGAAAATTACCTGCAAGATTTTTAGGATTTAAAAATTGTTTAGATGATAAATGCGCCGGAAATACTGAAAAATTTCCAGTTAATGACGGACACTATAACATAACATTTTTATACGTATTACTTACCGCATTAATAACTTTAGCAAAACCAATTGTTTTAATTATTGTTTTAATATTTGCGATTTTAGCTTGGATTTACAGATTAATTTCTGAGTTTATTTGCGATAAAATAGTTCCGTTACTTAGAAATTTAGGAAGAACAAGAACTGTTGCCGGTTTTGATTTTGTTATTTGTCCTACGTGTAATGGTACTGCAGATGATTTAGAGAATAAATGGTGTGATAGACCAAACCCATTTACAGATAAAAGATTTCCTTTGTTATTACAAGATGATGGTGATTGTTCATTTTGTGACTGTAAAGATAGTGGAGAATCTTTGGCGGGAAATGTATATGGAGCGGTTAACTCTAGTTGTTTGGCAGACCTTTCATCAACATCTAAATGGTTATATGATGTTAGTATAAGTACAGAATTACAGTCACCACCTCAAATAAATTTATTGGCGGGATTTACGTCTCCATTTTTTAATTTCGCAACAAGAATGCCAACCACATGTGTATATCCTCAAACATATTCGTATGGTTCATTAGCATTTGATTATGGGTCTGTGTTTTTAACTGAGCAAGGTGTTGGACCCGCAGTCTTTTCACCGTCATTAACAATTTCTGAAAGATTAAATTTATTTAATACTAAGGCTAAGTATTTCAATAATGGTGGATTAGATATAGATACATTTACATTACCGGCAAGTCATGGTTCAAGTTTAATTAGTACTGAATTAAGCCAAATGAATGTTAACAAAGGAGGATGGAATAGAATTAAACTTACAATTTCTTCCGAAGATGCGATTCAAGACCAAACAGATTGGCTAGCAGCTCAAAAACTACCATTACCTGGAGGGGCATACCCAAGTGACGGTTCTTATCACTTGGATAATGTAATGATTTTACTTGTTGATGAGAACTGTAAATTGGGTACTACAAGAGCTGGTACTTTAGTTACTTTTAATAATCCTACGTTATCATCCGACGTTAATTTAACAGGATTTACAACAACTTCCCAAGGACAAGGAGGTCAAACAATATTTACTCCAACGTTTAATCCATATGGTGGAAGACAAATAACGGGAACTCCAATACATAAATCAGCTCAAACTTCAACAACTGCGGGTAAAAATTTGGATGTTTGGTATGCTGACCCAAGTGATGCTAATGTTGAGCCAGTAATTTTTAATCCTAATCTAATTGTAAAATGGAACCTTATAACTGACCCGTATGTACAAAGTTTAAAAAATATTATAGATGCTAACCAAACAATTTATGGTGGGCCATTTAATATTAACAATATAAGGGGTGATGCTCCAGGGTCCACATATACAGATGAACTTACATTCCCATATGTAGGTAATAAAGCTTCATACACTATAAATTATGATGTTGATTTAATACCTCCGTATTACAAATATCCTGCAGATATTGAGTATTTCCAAGTAATTGAGAATTATAGTATTGATTCGTTAGTTAATAAATGGGCTCCTGATAGTCCGTCTAATGCACTTTCTTTAAAAAGGAGATATTTGTATAATCAAATGCAAGTTATTAGATGGAGAAAATTTAAATATTTTTTAAGTAGCGTAAACAATACTGCTCCAGGAACAACAAGTCCTAATTTAGTTAACACACCTATTGGTACTAATAATACTTCTTTATATTTACAACCTATTGTATATACAAATCAATTAAAACCACATGAGTTATTTCAAAATTTTGGTAAATTAAGGGTGGTAATTTTACAAAGAGGTGTTGACCCGTATTCACCAAAGTTTAAAATGAAAATAGATTTATCTAGACTTTTAGGTTTTACGGATTTTAAAACTGGATTTTCAGTTGATTCGGATGGTAGAGTGATTCAAAATTATTATAGGTTAAATCAACCAATACAAGGTTCAAGCAGAAGTCAAAGTCATTATTACTATCTTGGTAAAAAAACGTATGACTTTCAAGGATATATGCAAATAGATGATGATTCATTTCCATTAACGGAGTATGGTAGATTATTTTTTAAATCAAAATTTTTTAAACCTAGTCCAACTCAATTTACATCATTTAGTTCTAACATATTACAAAAATACTCTGCTTTAGGTGATAGAAAAATTAATTACCCAAGTTCGTCTCAGAGACCATTTAAAAATTTTACATCTTATTTTAAATGGTTTACATTTTGTGCTAATGCATCTTTTAGTAATAATCTGTATTACGGAACTTCGGGGACTAATACTATACCTGCTAGTACGACTCCTTTATTTGCAAATGGGGGACAATCACCAATAACAACAACAACAAATCCCATATCATCCCAATACACCCAAACTTTGGGTTCTACTCCAAGATTATTACTATACAGATGTAATAATGACCCATCTATATCTACAACTAATATTGCTCCTGGTATAAATCCAAATTATCTTAATTTTACTCAAGGACCAGTTCCTGACGGGAACAATACCTATAATCAATTTTATTTTACACCTATACCTGCAAATTCTGCAAACGCTTCTGCTAATGGAGATGTTCTTGTTTTAAGTAATAATTCGTCTTTAGCACAAGATGGAATCACTTCAAGTTATAGTATACAAACAACATTACAAAATAGAGTTATTTATGATGGTATTGGTGTAAAAGCGCATTATAATAATTTGTTTACACAAAGGTGGAAAAAGACATCTTCAACTAACAGTAATTCTTTTTGGTCTGCGTTTATTGGGGTTAATAAATACGTAAATAATCAAGCTTGGGGACCTGGATGGACAGTTAATAACGGTAGTAGTGATAGTCAAGTTATTAATACTTTAGAAGAATATCCGGGGTATACAGGGTATTTCCCATATGAAGATATTGGAGGAGGTTCGTATATGTGGGCAGAATTAAATTTTGACACTAATAGTGGACAAGCATTAAGTGACCCTGATTTAGGATATAAGTATTTAACTCAACTTTATTATGTGCCAAGATATGATACTGGATTAACAGTCACTTACGAGAAATTAACAGGAGCAATAATACCAACAACCAACGCAGCACTTAATGGTTCAACGGCATCTAATGATTGGCCGAATCAATCAGAGGGTGACATATTTAATATCTTTAGAAGTGATAGATTACCTACATCTGATAATACAGATACTGAGGGTAAAAATTCATTTGTTTTGTATCAGAATAATTTGTTTGCGGTTTACATCATCGACACAACCCAAACAGGTGTTACTGTTAGTTTCTCACAATCTGCTCAGAATAATTCAGGATTGGCTCTTGAAAATGAACCAGTGAGTGCTGACGGAGTTGGAGAATTCCCATTACAAAATGTTTTGAATACCATTAGTGACTGTACATTATCCAAAAACTTGGGATGTTATTCAGTAAATACAAATGGAGATGTTACAGTCAGTAGTTTACCCGGATGTTCACAAGTACCAAAAGATTCGCAAAATGACTCAGTCAAAGTTAGTTTTTTTGAAAATGGATGTTATATCTTGGTAAGAACTGATTTTAATTTTATATATTCGTTTCAGTCTGACGCTAAGATAGTGCAAGAATTATTTTTAAGGATTAAATACAATCTTGCAATTTGTTTAAATGTTATCTCACATAATTTTAATAATGAGTGGATTAATGGTACACTATTAGCATTTCCATTTAAACAAGTTACAATTTTTGGTGGTAATAATCAGGTATCGCAAAAAAATTTCTGTAAAGAAACTATGATGTTTAATTATCAGAGTAATAATTTCTATTATAGAAGTAGTCCATATGCTTTAGGTAGTGACAGGTATACTCTTAACACTGACGGAACAGTTTCAAATACAAGTGAAGCTGGAACTAATGCAGGTCAATTTGTCGGACAGAGAAAAAATTATAGAAATACGGGTAATATATTTGGAGCGACTAATGCGTCATTAGGTAATAATAGACAACTTTTATTCCCAACTACTATATTAGACATGGGTCCTGTTAATCCTAATATACAAGAGTATGTTTATTCTGATGATTATGATGGGTACATGTTAAATAATCTGAACTCAACAACCTTTCAAAGTACTAGTGATATTATAAACTTTTTCACTTTAACCCGATTATTGAGACAAGGACTATCATTAAATAGATTTACAAATCAAGACGGGGCATTTGTTCCTGATGTTGTAATTGATTCTTTATTTGATGCTAGAGGGTCTGAAAAGGCGGTTGACGGAGATTTTGCACAATCTATTGCAATAAACTCACAATTAGGTATTATTAATTTTACCCCTGAAAATTATACATCGGACACTGTTAAAGTATTCACAAGAAGTACTGGAACAGGTAACGATACAATATACTCTCCTACTTTTGGAATTTTCTTCTCAGGTAGTACATCTCAAAGAGATTTAGTTTCACCTAGAAGAATAATATATATTGAAAATTCAAATATACCTTTAAATACTGATTATTATTTAAATATATTAACCAAGTCACAAGAAGTTCCTTTTTATCATTGGAATTTGGATGATAAAAATTATAGGCCTGGTTCTTACGCTTCACCTTCTACTGCTGGTCCAAATATATTTGGTTCTGAATCTAATAATTGGTTAACAGGACCTGATTCTGATAGTGTTGCTATTACTACTCCTTTTAACCAAAACAATCAAACATTGTCAAATAATAATAAATTTTTCAAATACAAATATCAAAAAGTAGATAGATTAGACTCTGTTTCAGACACATTCCAAAATTATAATACATCACAAACACGTCTGACCGGATGGATATGGGATTATGATGCAACTATAAATAAATTAAATTATCAAATCACATCAACTAAAGGTTCTAAACATCCAAGAATTATGAATGGGGCTCCTTATTATTTTTATTTTGGATTAATAAAAGGTGCAACTGCTTGGGATAGATTTGTTAGAAGATGGATAAATACTACTGAAGAATTATAATGAATAGTGGACAAGAAAATACAATAGTTTTAGGTTCTTTAAGATATAAAGGGGCCGTTAATACTAACTTGTTTATTCAAGAAGTTTTAGTCGGTAAACAAAAAGAAATTATAGACTCTGAAAGAAGTATAACAGTTAATTTACCAAAATTATATCAAGACGAAAGACAAAAATCTAACATCTTTAGGCCATCGGCTAAGTTTGATTTAATTTTAAAAAATTCATATGTTGGTAAAACAGATTATAGAAGATTTCAAAATCAATTGTATTATACTAACGCTTTAAATGATAAGATTGCGGATGTTAATAACGGTTCTACATATTTGGCGTGGCAAGGATTTCCACAATATAATGAATTTGATTTTATTAGAAATGACAATGATTTACCTTCATGGACTCTATCTGGAGGGGCACATTTAATTACATCACAAAAAGATGTTACTGAAAGGAATTGGTATTTTTATATGTCATATGTTTATAAAGGAGACCCAGATGTACCGATGAGATTTTATGAAGGTACGTCAACATCACCATCAATTAGTTGGATGGCAAATCAAGGAGTACCATTTAAAACGGGAAGAAATCAAATTGATGGGAAAAATTTAGTAACATTTAAATGTATTACTAATCACGGATTAAGTGTTGGTGAAAGTGTAAATTTATTAATTAATAATAGTGCGTCAACTGTAACAGTTTATAGTTTAGGAGATGGTTCTTTTGGCTCTGATGAATTTATTTTTAACTTATATAATGTTTGGTCAGACAGTTTAACGCCATATCCTCCTAATTTATGGGGTACTGCTAAAAGAGTTTTGAGACTTGATGCAAGTGGTAATAGTATATCGGAATACGTGTCTAAATATTATGTTAGAGTACATAAAATTATTACAAAAAATTCAGATAAAGTATTAACAAAGGCTGGTTTTAATCAGAATGCTTATAGGACGACAACTAAATATGAGTCATCGGCTTTAACACCTAATTTAGTATCTAGAATATCAGTTAAAGAAGGTAGTCAAGAATATAATTTATCATTTAATACTGATATTAATGTTACAAATTTAATTGACAACCAAAAAAGACCTGTATCTGAAATTTTTTATACTATAATAAATAAAGGTCAGTTTGGGTGGTTTAATAGACCTGTTGTAATTCAACAAGGTATATTACCTAAAGGTCTATTAACAGGATGGGAATTTAATATGAGTACCTCAAATAGTGGTAATTCTTGGTGGAACACTTCAACACAACCATTAAATACTGATAATATACCACTGTTAAGTTATACTAGAACCTCAGGGGTTACTAAAACTTTTTACTATAACAATGAACCGAAAAATGGAGAAATTTACGGAGATTTATGTGAGTGGAACGACTTAGAACAAATTGAAAAAGTAGTATCAAAAAGAATACATAAATTAAAATTTAATCAAGATATTTTTGTTACTGATACAAATACAAATAATAGTGGTGGTTATTATTATTATCCTTTTTATAGCCAAAAAATTAGACAATTCTCTAATTATTTAGAAGAAGGTGACCCGGTATTAACTACAAATATACCTGATTACGCATATTACTCAACTAATAATAATTTGTTCTATTGGAGAGATATATACGACTATGGTATTTTTGATTCTGATAATCAAGGAATAAATTTTCCATATTCAAATGACGGACATTATCCGTATTCAAATTACGTATTTAAAATAATACCAGAAGGTTCTAATTTTGCGGATGCTAATTCTAACCAAGATAATTTAGTTCAATTACCTTTATCAGATGCCTGTGAATAAATTTAAAATAGTTCCTGACGGTACGAATAAAAATCTAAATGTTAAATTATATTCTGAATGGGATTTGGAAGATAGGGACGACGCTATTGATGAATATAAAAATACTGTTGTAGAAGAAGTTGTTGGTAAACCAGTTGACTATGAAATAGGTAGATTTGAATTTAAATTTGGAAATATTGAGTATAAATTTTATTTTAATAATAAAAATTTAAAAAACGCGACATTTGCGGGTACTAGTTATACTGCGTATCCTAACTATGTTGATATAAATGACCAACCTACTTCAGTTTTCACTGTACCTGAAATATATTACCAAGGAACTGCATTTAAAAATTCGTTTTTCAAGTTGGATTTTTATGATAGTAGTGACCCCGGTACCCAAACAATACAATTCACAATAATAATTCCAACACATCAAGGAGAGGTACAAACTGTTACGTATGAATATAGAAACTATATAATCAAACGACCATGGTTTAAATTAAATAAATTAACAGATAAAGAAGGGTATTATTTATATTGGTTGAAAAAAAAGAATGTATTTAATATAGATACTTTTTATATGAGTGCTAAGTTTTTTGATGCTAAAACAGGTAAATTTTTAACTTTTTTAACATCTAAACAATTATCATTAGGTAACTCAACACCCAATAAATTTACTTTCACAAATAATCTAAACAAATTTTCATATTATAAAGTTAAATTAGATTATAATGATTTCAGTTATTTAGTTGGTGGACTATACGAAACATTTACAAATATACCATCATCATCAACAACCGACGGTGTTATTACTTATAATAATACTAATGCTAATTTATTTGGCACTTCTAATAATCCTGTTGTATGGTACGAATATTTAGACTAACATGGAAGTAAACGATAAATATATAAAAATTTCACCTGAGGTTATTAGTGGTGACATATTCCCACAAACCTATGATGGTAAAACATTTGGGATATATTCGAGTATGACTATGGTATTAAGCGCGGGAACTAATGGGTCATCATTATTAACTGGGCTTACAATACCAATAGTTTTGGAACAATCAGTACATAACATTGGTTATTATGACGTTTTTGATGGGGAGGTATTACAAAAAGATACTGTGAGTAATTTTATTTTTACAACAGGGTCAACTACAAATCCGTATGTAATATATGTTTATAACACTTCAGATATAACTACTAAAAAATATTTAGAATTATCAACCTACGAAATAAATTGGGGGGATAGTACTATGTATTATCCTTACAACGCATTTAATTCTGCTCACACTTATTCTATATCATCTGCTTATACAATAACATTAAGACAAACTAATCCATGGGGAGTTATTAACGTAGTAAAAAACATTAAAATCCCATATGACCAAACTCCCGACGATTCAAATCCAAACGGAACTGCCACTTTTACACCATCAGGTGGGTCATGGATTGGTACCCCGATAAGTTATGACTATATTTTTCCCTTTGATTCTAATATTAATAAATCATATCAGGTAACAAGTAATTTCCCTCAGTTTTATCAAAATTTACCATTCGCCGTAACCTCTTTTACTAAGTCTGAATTAACGACATTAGAAAAATATACATCACCTCAATACATAGTTAACTACGAAGTATATTTAAACCAACAATATGTCGGTAAAATAACTTCTAGTTCACAGACCCAAATTAATTATACGATTTACGATATTGACTATATAGATTTTTCTGACGGGACTTCAGTTAGGGTTGCGTATTCATCAGGTGTTACTCCTAATAATATCACACAAAGTGCAATAACAAAAAATGAGGTATTAATGAATATGGTTGAGCAGCCACAAATACAATCAAATGTATTTATAGAAAGAGGTAAGAGTTCAGGACTTGAATCTTTAAGAAGGATTGGTGAAGTTGATAGTATTAGGGATTTGGAGAGATATGGATATAAATATTTTAATATAATTGAGAACTAAATATGGCATTAGGTACATACGGAACATTAAGACCAGCTGACGTTTCACCGGCGGATGTTGACATACTACTAAATTACACTCCATCGAGAGATGTGACTGAAAATTTTATTTTAAAAAAATTAAATTCACAATCTATATTAAAACCATATTTTCATAATCAAAATACTGGTGGTAATAATAATGTTGAATTATTGGGAGGGTTATATAACCTAACTTTACCTGCTACTGAGTTTAATCAACTTGGAATATATACTTTATATATTAGACCTGCGGAAATTAGAACATCAATCACAGATTGTGGAGTTTTATCTGCGTTACCAAATGTAAGAGGATTAGTTATTGATTTAAATAATGTCCCTGACCAGTTTAGAAATAAATTCACCTCTCAAGGTTTAGTTGGGTTTAGAGTTGAATATTTAAATTCTGATGGAACAAAAGTACCAAACTTTTTTAGAGTTGTTACTTCTTCATTTTATTGTGAGGCAGTAACTTCCAATCAATCAAATACTGCGCAAAAGGCGGTTAGATATAGATACGTTAATGGTCAATCTAATTTAATGTTTTTAACATTAACACCATCATCATCACCAACTAATAATCCTGCATCGGTACCTTTCATAGGACAACCTGGACAAAATATTATAATTACTAATACATATTTTAATCCTACAACTATTGAAGTTGAGATGGTTGAACATGACGCATCCACATTGGCTATTGCTCTTTATGGTAATCAAACAAAATCGATGGATGATGGTATCTACACAATTTATGACAATAATAATAACATCTATAGACAATATAACTTGTATGAAATACGTGACCAATTTAATGAGTTACTTTATGAGGTTAGACAAGAACGTACAAATATTGACTTTAGTAAAAACTTTGGAACAATAATCGCTTAATGGCTACTAAGTATACTTGTCCACCACAATCTCCATCAGGTTTTGGAACCTTTTCGGATAATTTAGTCGGATTCCAATTAACCGATGGGGGAGGACTTACGCAAGGTAATTTTAATTTTACAACAGGAGTCACTGAAAAATCAAATAGAAATTTTGAAACAGGGGTTTTTGGTCAACCGATTAATTTAGAGACATTAAACATATCTGTAGAAGAAAGTAAAAATATACAATCAAATATAACAGGAGTTTATCCTAATTTTGATTTAAGTTTTATCTCTAATTTTACACTTTTTGGACCTTTATCTGAAAGATTTTCAGCTTCGATAACTAAAATAGTTAATTTTTTTCCTGCATCTTTAAATATTAAATTTAGAAGACCAAATTTTACAACTGGTTATACTGCATTTGATATCAATTATGATAGTGATGAAAATGAAACTGAATTTAGTATTTATGTATCGGCAATAACAAATCCATTTGGTATTGATTTTACAACTAATTCTGCGAAGAATATTGCAAAATCTGAATTACCATTATCTAAGTTAAGGGATATAACTACTAATTTCAGAAGTTATACATTAATACTAAGCTCGACTTCGTATAATTTAAAATATTTCTATCCTTCAGCGACTTTAACTGGAGGTACTATAAGTTTAGTGGTTAATGGTAATCCATTTTCTGCGGGAACCGCGACAACTACATCATACGATTCTTTTATTGTAAGACCGAATAATATCGAAGTAGAACAAGTATTTGATTTTGATTTTGACCAAGTTGATAACTTTTTATTAAACAGGTCGGTTAGTCCAATCTATACTGCAATATTCAAAGTCCCAAGAGTTTCAGATGATGGGATTTATTATAATAGTAATGAAAATACTACTTGGCCATTAGATGGTGAATGGAATTTAGATATAAGAACTCCATTATTTGACAATTACGTATCTAAATTAAATGAAATAGCTGAAAACTTTGATAGTTTTAAAACAAATTTAATCTCAAGATTTTTGACTACAAATTCATTTATTGAATTTGATACTCCGGATAGAAAGATTGATAAAGTATTAAAGATTTATGGTAGAAGTTTTGACGAGACAAAGAAATATATTGATGGTTTGTCACATATTATTTCAGTAAATTATACTGTTAAGGATGATATCCCCTCACAATTATTAACAAATCTTGCGGAAACTATAGGTTGGAATCCATCGATTTCTCCAATCTCACAAAAAGGAGTTAATAGTACGGTTTATAATGAAAGTTTAGGTTCTGAGTTTGAAGGTATATCGGTAGGTATGACTCAAGATGAGTTAAACTACCAATATTATAGAAATTTAATACTTAATTCGGCGTACCTTTTTAAGTCTAAAGGTACTAGAAAATCTATAGATTTTTTATTAAAATTAATTGGAGCACCTGAGGCATTGATTGAATTTAATGAATCAGTTTATGTTGCAAGTCAAAAAATAAATGTATCAGATTTAGATTCCCAATTTTCATTAATTGGTGGAGGAACATTTAGTGAAACAGTTCCTGTGTTAGATACAAATAGTATATATAATTTTAATGGAGATTCGGTTACAGGATACACTTCTGAAACTCGGTCAACAACAATTGCGATTACAAGAGAGGATTATCCTGTTGACTCTGAAGGATATCCTTCTCCGCCAACAAATACTGATGGATTCTTTTTCCAAAAAGGGGCTGGTTGGTACCAATTAACACCTGACCATCAAAGTAATTTAAAAGTTGACACTACTTTAAGTGTGTTCACAGGTTCTAACCCTGATATACAAACTAGTTTTTCTGAGTTTACTTATGGTAAGGAATATATTGATAGATTTAGAGATTTCCCATATACTAACTTAGGATATAGTTTAACAAGGGTAACTGATAATAATAAAAGTTGGGGGAATAATGAAATTCCATATAGAAGTAATGAAGACGCTAGTTATTATGCATTTTATCCTGTAGGTGATGAGAGATTGGTTATAAACGCAAAGAACACTGAAATTTTCTTAAATCCTGCACAGGCCTTGGCTTATGATGTATGGTATCTTTCACAACAATATGATTATCCAATTCCTAACTCAGGACTTAGTAATCCATATCCTCAAACAGGGGGGGTTGATTCTACAGTTATTAATCCAAAACCAAGAACTCAACCATTTTTCGAGTTCTATCAAAGTTTTTGGAAGAATATGATTAATGTTAGAAATAGACAAATAAGTACGGATGGTAAGACAGGTGGATATCCTACATTACAATATTTGTGGTATAGTTATTTGACAATGTATCAAGATACAGGTATTCAAAATGACAACTTTAGTTATCAAAAAATGATTGAATACATTTCAGGGATTGGGGGGTATTGGTTGAACTTAGTCGACCAATTTGTTCCGGCAACAACTTTATGGAATGGGGGAACAAAACTTGAAAATTCGATATTCAACAGACAGAAATTTTTATATAGAAGAAATAGAAAATATCAATTACCTACACAATCGGTACCTGGTTCACCAACTGTGGCACCATTAGGTGACTATGGATGTTTAGAAGAGACTGTTGTATTGGGGTATGGTATAATTACCGCATCTATTCTAAGTCAAGCTATTGCTAACTACCAATTAACTAATCCAAATACAAATTTAAATACTGTAAGTACATATTGGAAATTAAAATTAACACTTGACGGGATTACAATAACCTCACCAACTAATTTCTTTGTTGGTAATGGAACAAACGGAGGTGTTGACGAATCATTCCCTAGTGACTCAGTAGTTGATGATGCAGTTAATACTTTCTTTACTAATAATAGTGTAATTAACGCTTTAACTACTGAATTCTACAACGCGACTCCAGATACTGCGAATAATAAAATATATTTAACTACAACAAATTGTCAACAAGCGGATTTACAAGTGGCTAACTTGGGTATTGATTTATTGATTAGTGCTTTATCTAATACTACGGATGCGGGTGTTTATTGGATAAAATTGGTTTTTGGATTACCAACAAATTTATCACAACAAATTACGTTAATATTTAAAAGAACTTCATTAACTACTGTTGGTACAAATGTTAATGCATTTAATTATGTTAGTATTGCTGGTACTGGAGGGGGTCCGACATACACATCAATAGTTGATACTGATAAGACATTAATAAAAGATACTACTAGATGGAAAGTTAAAACTCCAATGTATGCAGTGTTAACTGCGGGAAGTAATGGTGGTAACAGGATTTATTTCAGTGTTCAAAAAAATGATTTAACTACAACTAATTATCCTAATAATCTTGGATGGGGATTAACATCTACCGCGGCTCCATCAGGTACAAATCCTGCAACTGGATTAGTATGGCCGGCAGCTAATCCTAGTTTAGTTGGATTAACTTCAGATGTAGATATTTTCTACTCAACAGACTTTTATACAACTAATGTTAATAATGTAAATTGGAACCCTAATCCATCAAATATAATAATATAAAATGGCAACATATTCGATATCAGTAACAGGGGATTGTAGTAACACAAATAATGGGGTGTTTAATTTAAATATTGACCCAGGTTCAGGACCTTATTTAGTGTCTTGGACAGGTAATATTTTTTCACCACAAACCACCTCTCAAAATTATGTCCAAACAGGACTTAGTGCTGGAAGTTATTCAATAACAATCACAGACTCTTCATTACCTGTTAATATAGTTACAGGTCCTATTTTATTCTACATTTCATCTGGATTTAGTTTAAATGTTTCAAATGTTATTGATACAACATGTTCAATATCAAACGGTTCTATAACATTGAATTCTAGTTCAAATTACGGAAATACTAATGCTGATTTATATTTTACAAATGAAAACGGTATAACTAACAGATTACAAACAATAAAATTAAGTCAATTAGATTATACTGTTAGTAATTTAAGTAACGGAACTTATTATTTTAGAGGTGTTGACGAAGGAGGTTGTATTTGTAACAGTCAAACTGCTATTGTTAGAAATTCATCTAATTTTGATTTTGGTTTATTTGTTGTTGATACTAATAGTTGTGGTACAGACTCAGGTAAACTTTATGTAACAGGGTTAACAGGTACTCCACCATTCACATACCAATGGGTAGGAGCGTCAAATATTCAACAGACTACAGACTATGCAACTGGGTTAACTCAGGGTTTTTATACTTGTACTATTGAAGATTCTACAGGGTGTGTCACTTCTAGAAGTGCTACCATATCATTATTAAGTCCAATGTCGTTAAGTAATTACACTATTGAAACACCAACATGTGTTGGTAATGATGGTTCATTAACTGTTTATTTAAATGGAGGAACACCACCATATTATTGTTTATTATCAAATGGTGAGGTTATTACAACTTTAAACACTGGTATAACTTTTAATAACCTTGTATCAACCACATACCAGTTAGAGATTACGGATGCGACTTTATGTAAATTAAATTTAACTATTCCTGTAATTTCACCTAACTCATTTAATGTTTATTCGGTAAGTACTACAAATTCAAATTGTTCGTATAGAGATGGTAAAATAAGTATTTTAATGCAAGATGGAATACCTCCTTATACTGCGACAATTACTAAAAATAACGGGGATACCCAAACTTTAGTAACATACCAAAGTGATATTACTTTCCAGGGTCTTGAATCGGGTACTTATGATTTAAATATTTCCGATAGTTTATCATTATGTTCTTATTCAAGTGGATATACTATAGATAATGTTACAGAATTTACATCAGTATTAAGTACAACTGGAGCGACTTGTAGTAATGATAATGGGGTTTTAAGGGTACAAACAACACCATCAACTACTGCAACAACTTACTACAATTACACGTTAAATAACGGATTTTCTAGTGGACCAACATATGTGACGGATTACTATTTCACAGGATTAAGTGTTGGAAATTATACATTGGCAGTTCAGAATTCAAATAATTGTATTGAATCTTATGATTTTGCAATTTCCCAAGGAAACACCGCACCAAATATAACTTTATTATCAACAGGATGTGGTACAGGTAGTGGTGGTACTATTTCTCTTATTATTGATGGAGGTCAGTATCCTTATACTATCGAATGGGGTACTAATATTAGTGGACAAACAGGTACTTTTATAACTGGATTAACTGCTGATTTTTATGAGGTTACTGTGACAGATGCTAATGGATGTCAAGACTATTCATCTACTGAAATAGTATGTGCTCAAAGAGTTGCGTCATCACAAAGTATTAATGTTGGAGGTATTGTTAGTAAAACTACAAAAACTAATGGACTTACAATTTATAAAATGTTGTCACAAACATTTGCAACTTCGATATCTAACGCTGAAAATTGTATTTTAACCGCGACCACATTTACGGCTAAAGCAGTTTTGGATAGTATTGAATATACTAAAGAATTCTATAATGGTACTTCGATAGATGACTATCCTAGCGATGAATTGTGGGAAACGATTACTGAAACTTTATTATCATCAGTTTACGGTGTGGCGTCTGTTGATATTGATATTGTGACAAATAGTGTTGTAATTACAAGTGAACAAGTTGGGGGGGTTGATGTACTTGCAAATAAAACTTTATATTATTATTTAACCATAGATTGTGAATCTTCTTGTCAATTTTCAGGAGGAACAAGTTGTTAATTAAATGAGAAGTATTACTCTAAATAGCGTAAATGGTACACCACCATATAGGATTTTCGCATGTGATTCATCGGAAACCGATTGTACATTAGTTTATTATACCGAAAATTCAATTCCACCATCGGTTGAAATACCGATACCAACAAAGTACTCAACCGCCCCATCAGTTAGAATAAAAGTGTATAATACTGACGGGTGTATTTTAATTGAGGATTTTAATTGTGTCACACCAACTCCAACACCTACACCTACAATTACTCCAACAATACCTCCTACACCGTCAATGACACCGTCAATGACTCCAACTATATCTTTAACACCTTCAAATACCCCAACAATTTCTATTACACCGTCAATAACTCCTTCTACAACAGTAACACCTACTGTAACCAATACCCCGACACCAAGTTCGTTACCTGAAACTCCCCAAGCTTATTTGTTTATTGAACCATTTAGTGCTTCCTCAAGTATAGGTAATTATATGTACAACAATGGTTCAACAGGGTTTTACGGATTTACAAATGCTACTAAACCTAGTTCATCATCTTCGGCCTTTACATTAGAGATGAATCTTTATTGTAGTTATTCAGGGTGGACAAATGGGGAATTACCTGCAATTGTTAAATCACAAATACCTCAGGCAACATCTGGGTTTGATTCTTTGGGTAATCCAATAATTTCATATAATTTTCAAACAGTACAAATACCACCTGATAGTGTTTTAGATAATGCTTGGTATACATGGATAATACCACCGGCATATACTAATAACCAATACCAACTTGAAATCGGGTTGAGTGACAATAACCCAAATATTTTTACAAGTGTTTACACTGAACCAACCATATATTCAAATAGTTTCTATTATTCAGGTGGAACAATTGCTCAATATACTTACCGAGTTTATACTTCTTACCCTGACCCAACGTTTAGAATAAATAACAATACCGTTCTTTATTTTAAAGGAAGTGAGGTAGGGTAATAATTATAGTATATGTCATTTGTTTATAAAAATCCACTAACCGCCATTGTAACACAAGGACCCCAAAGTGTTAAAAGAACACAAACTTTTGGTAATTCTTATAGTGTTAATAATATTGGTGGATACATGGAGGTGTATACTTTAAACGATTTAGTATACACTATCCCGTCAGGTACGACAGGTATTGTAGAATATTCGGGAAATACCATACCTGTTGATTTTTATAAAGGTAATGGTAACCCATGGTCATATAATGTTTTAAGTTTAGGTTCTGATAATATTTCTTCGGGTAGAAGAAGACTTGGTATGTTAGTTTATGTTTATGAACAAGACCAAGTTTATCAGTTTCATATTAGCGGTTACACTTCTTTATGGACAGCAGCGACTGCTAGTACTAACTGTGTTAATATTTCTGATTTTGGTACCACGATTAAAAATAATACTGTTGCAGGTCAAAATTTTATTAACGCTTGGACTGCTAGTACTATTGAGGATGTTAGTGGATACACAAGTGAAACTGCGGTTTGGAGAAAGTTTAGTACTGGGAATAGTAGTGGGGGAACGGGAATTACTGGGTCAGGTACCACAGGATATATTCCAAAATGGAATTCCAGCTCAAGTCTAACAAACAGTTTAATCCGAGATAATGGAACCACAGTATCCATAGGCTCCCCATCAAGTGTTGCCGCCATACTTGAGGTAGCCTCAACGTCACAAGGGGTTTTATTCCCTAGAATGACACAATCGCAAAGATTGGCAATTAGTTCACCAACCCCTGGTTTAATTGTTTATCAAACTGATAGTACTGACGGGTTATATATTTATAAAGTTGGAGGATGGATACAAATAATATAATATGGCAGGAATTTTAACTATAAATAATATAACAGGGATACCACCGTATCAGATATACGTTTGTGATATAAATGGTAATAATTGTCAATTAACAACTTACGACCAAGACCCAGTTTATTTACCAATATTGGTCCAAATACCTGATGAGTTTTCAGGTATTGATAATATTTTTATAAAAATAATTGATGGTAATAATTGTGAGGAAAGACAAGTCTTTGTTTGTCCAACACATACTCCAACACCTTCAGTTACCCAAACCCCAAATGTTACACAAACGTTAACAAGAACACCAACACCTTCAGTTACTAATACTAATACGCCAACAGTTACCCAAACACCAACTAAAACATCAACTAATACACCCACCCCAACCAAAACTCCGACACAAACTCCGACTAATACTCAGACACCTACAAATTCAAACACACCTACAAATACTCCAACCCCAACAGTTACGAAAACATCAACTAACACTCCCACTCCATCAATAACTGCTACGAGAACACCGACAAGGACAATGACTAAAACCCCATCACCAACTCCTTCGGGAATTGTCACCTGTCTTACGTTGAATAATTATTATAATGGTTTTGATTGTTACTATGGTGTATATAATTCAGTTAATGATAAATTAATTCTATCTGAGACAAATAGTGGTTCCACTTACATCGTAAATGCATCAACTTTAACAATCGACTCAACTATATTAACTTTGGATTCATTCAAGATGTCTTATAACCCTAATACTAACGTAACTGCGGTAATTGAACAAACTAATAATATGATTTATATTATTTCAGGTACAAGTACTGCGTCCACAATATCTATAATTGGACCAAGAGGGGTCGCTTTTAATACTACTGATAATAATTTACATGTTGCGAAAGGAAATCAAGTTAATATCTATAACACATCATTTAGCTTAATTAATACATATTTTGCCGATAATCTTGAGTATGACCTAACCTATAATTCTACCGATAATACAATGTATATCTGTAACTTTAATAGTAATAATGTATCTGTTTTTGATTGTTCTCTAAGTTCTGTAACGGCTACAATATCTGTTGGAACTAATCCGTCAAGATTAACTTACTACCCTAACGGTAACAAAGTCTATGTAATTAATGATGGTGACGATACTATATCTGTGATTGATTGCGGGACTAATACCGTGACCAGTACTATTACTTTTACATTAGGCCCATTTGAAGATTTAGTTGATTTGATTTGTATAAATTCTCTAAACAAAATAATTGTGACTGATGGGTCAGGGCAAAATCTTTATGAAGTTAATGCAACTACAGACACCATAATATGTTCAACATCCACATTCCCAAGTTCTGCGAGAGGTATTGTATACGACAGTCTAAGAGGATATACTTATGTTTTAGATAATTCCATGGCAAGACTCAATCAATATATTTAATATTCAGAAATATATTTATTTTAATATATTTTCTTACAAAATGATTCCTCAATTATTTATATAATATGACTTGGTATTTTAAGGATTGTAACTCAGATTATTATTATTCGTTTAGTAATCAGTCTTCATTTGAAGGTTCGTTAGTTGAAGGTAATGTTTATGCGATTACTACCACAGATTTGGTGGTAATATGTACAACTGCTCAAAATATAGATTCGATACCGACTTATTTAATTAACACTGAAACAATCCAAGATATAATTTTAATTGACGGAGATTGTACCACGTGTAATAACATATATGGTTTAGGGGTTACACCAACTCCAACGCCAACAATGACAAATACTCCAGGAGGTAGTCCGACCCCGACAAAAACGGCAACTCCAAGTCCGACACCAACGTATACTCCAACACCAACAGTTTCTCAAACACCTACCCAAACTCCAACGATTACTGCAACACCTACCAAAACACCTACGAATACCCCAACGACAAGTATTACTCCGACACATACTCCAACTCCAAGTATTACAAGTACTCCATTCCCAACACAAACCTCTCCGGTATACCCTGTTGTGACAGGAAATACTGAAGTTCTTAGTATTCTAACAATATTACCATTAACTGTTACTTGTTACCCAATTTCACCATCTTATTATGGTGGAAGTGATGGTTCAGTTACTTTAGGAATTAATGGAGGGACTCCACCATACAATATAAGATGGTCCACAGGTGCTCAAGGAGTACAACTTACAAATTTATCAGCGGGTACATATAGTGCTCAAGTTAGTGATTATTATAGTGATTTTACAACTTCAATAACTTGTACTGTAGAACAAGTAACACCAACTCCTACACAGACGTTAACTCCTACGATAACACCAACACCATCATCTTATATACCAAAGTTTTGTTTATCATTCTTCTACTATGGAGATTACTACTATATAAATTTTGAATTCAATGGAACTACAACGTATCCTATGGATTTAAAATGGATTTCAACAACGACAAATCTAACTTCATCAAAAGTTAACATAACATTTAATACGACTAATTCAGTTTGGTCGACATCATCGTTTTATCCCGATTTGATTCCTGCTAATAATTTTGACCAAATAGAAATTAAGTTCACTGCTGAAGGTGGTAATTCTTATACAACTCCAGTAAATCTTAATTGGGTTACTTTGGGTATTATTGTTGATGATTTGATAATTAATGACAATTACCCATATGGTAAAGTATGTGATGATAGTTATGATATTAAAATAACTAAAGTTGAAACATTCCCATCATGTTCAAATACGAATAACGGTAAAATTACAATATATACAAATAATGTTGTTGGAACCTTAGAGTATTCTATTAATTCATTAGACGGACCTTGGCAATCAAGTAATCCAATATTTTTTAATGTTACACCTGGAACATATTCAGTTGCAGCTAGATTAGTTTCAAACACTGATAGTTACGAGATATATGACGGAGTGGTTGTTTCAACAGTACAATCCCCAAGTCTACAGACAAATATAACGGGTAGAGATATATTTGTTAGAGGTAAAGTAGGTATGTCGGGAATTGAAACAGTTAAGAATTACACATTCCAAATTAATAATCAAATATCTAATTCAACATTAAGTAGTGTAAATATAACTTTCAGTATTAGTACAGTATTAAAGGTTAATACTGATGTTGATAGTTATAATCCATATTTAATGATATCTAAACCATCGGTACAATTAGGTGAAGGTACATTACTGAATCCTATCGATAATACTTGGTATCAAACAACTATAGAGTCTGGATGTGAAAGTTTTGATAATAAATTAACCTCTTATACTGAAACAATACAAACATATAAATACAATACTGATGTTTCAGTCAGTGATATTATTAGTGGTTCATTTAATTTAACATGGTTACAACCTGTTATAGAAAATTATAGTTTTGAAAACTATAAATGTTTCATAAAGAATGAATGGGATTTTCAGGTCCAAATTTTAAATGTTAGTTACCCATCAACATGTAAACCTGATAATATAAATAATTCACCACTAAGGTTTACTGGTAACTATTATACAGGATAAAAATCATATTAGAAATAATTATATAAACAATGGGATATATACAAAGAAACACCGAAGGATTATTAGTTACTAGATTAACAGATACTGGTAGATTAAAATTATCACAAGGTAATTTCAATATTAGTTATTTCCAAGTAGGGGACAGTGAACTTAATTATACTGCAATAACTGAGTCTTCATATACTAATTTGGATGGTAAATCTATAAATTTTAGATTCAGTGGTTCAAGTGTATTAGAACCCCCATTTAATGCTCAAAATACAACAGGTGGGTTACAATCAACAAAAAACGCTGTAAAATACCCAATGTACCTTAATGGTGAAGGGACTACTCAGTATGGTATTCCATTTATGGATTCAATTAATGAATCAATTTATAACACTGCAACACCATTAGGATTCTTTTCAGCATGTACACAAGGTTATATGCCTTATATAACTTCTGCTTATACTCTTAATTCTAGAATGTATAGAAATACTTCAGCTTTTACACCAAGTAATCTTTTTACCGTGTCAGGCAATTTAAACTGTACTAATAGTGCTTCTGCAACTACAGGATTAGTTGGAAGTTACCTAAGGATATTTTATTCAAATCAAAGTGCTAGTTGTAATTGTGGGACAATACTATCTGTATTTCCATCAATGGTTTATTTAGTTAATAGTTATAACATTTCGACTTCTGCAGTTACTTTTGATAGAATCACACCTAACTTTAACATATTAGGTTCTGTACCGGGTCAGAGTAGATTATTTTATTATCCATCGGGTATGACCGCATTGTATGATACTGTAACACCATCTCAATATTGGTATACTGCGGTAACAAGTTATGAATCTATTTGTACCCCTAATGATGGATACTCTAAAGTATGGAATATGAATATTCCTTGGACTGAAAATCCTGCAGGATTAAATGATACTGTTAATGAAGGATATGGTCAGTTTGGTTCTGTAAATTATATAGGTACTAAAGAATATTTGGGATACATGAGTTCTTTAGGACAATCAGCAACAAGTGAAGTTTACTATGTTAACTCTTTAGGTGATGAAGTTGTTGTAAAACCCGAAGACCAAAAAGCGATTGCGATTATACATTATACAAATAATAGTATTATAAATTATTATGGTGAAAAATTTGCGGTAGAACCTAATAGCACAATTTTAGATTCATCAGGTTACGCTTCTAATTTTAAAGTAATTATGCCAACATTGATGTGGCATAAAAATACCGGAGCAACACCATATGGTGAGACTTTTTATATTAATCCTCCATCATTTATTGATGATACAGATGTTTTTAAAGTTAATTATTTAACATCTACTAAGAATTCTGATATGAATTATCCTGGAATTAGATATTTCGATTTATGGGATAATTATGGTCAGGCTAATGGTAAACCAAGTAGAGTTGGTAAAGTTTTTCCTGATGATAAGTTAGTTGTAATTGATGATGAAGAAATAGTTGCATCAATGTCATGGGCGTCTAATAGAAATTTCACATTACCTGCACCTAAAGTATCATTAACTCCACCAGATGTTTGTAACCAAAATAGTAATTCAGTTGGTATTTTGACTGGTACTGACCAAACAATGTGGGTTACATATAGATTTGATAGTGTATTATTCGATGGAATGCATTGTAATTATTATCAGTCAATACAAGGACCATCTACAGGTTGTTCAATATCAACTCAAAACGTTTCAGTACAATTTGGACCGGAATTTGCATTCATGAATACAGGTTCCACTACAGGATATAGTTTAAATACTTTTTATATTTTAGCACAAATTACGGACACTGGAGAAAGACCATCCCCAACAGGGTGGAAACAAATGAATTATAATTCAGATTTAGTAGATTATGATGTGGTCGGAGCCGGCTCAAACAATTTCATAACAAAAACAGGTATGACTAATGTTAGTTTTGTCATTGACCCTACAAGCTATAATTTGGGTACCTCCTATGATTTAAGTACTGTATTAACCTTACCGACAAATGGTACTACTGATACGCAAGTTAATTTTGGTGATGAGTATTTCTTCTATGGTAGTATTGAAACTGATATTCAAGCAACAATATATGAGATGAGATATAGAATAAATTTACCTAATAATTTATTTACAACTTCATCAAATCCTTCATGGACGGATACATATTCTCCGTATATGACTGAGATTGGTCTTTACGATTCCGAAAAAAATCTTATGATTTTATCAAAGTTTCAAACACCTGTTAAACGAGACGGCATTCAACAGGCGGTTGTTAAACTTGATTTCTAAGTAATATCAATTATGAAAAATTTAAAAAATACACCCAAGATATTGGGACTAGATGTTTCTACAAAAACAATTGGGTGGGCATTATTTGACTTTAAAACTAAAGAATTATTGGAATTAACTCATATTTCTCCTGTTATAAAAAGTAAGTCTGACAATAAAATGGAGGAAATGATACTAAAGTCTGAAATTTTTAAAAAGAAATTAGACGAGTATAAAAATTTAGGTATTATTAAAGTAGTAATTGAGGAACCTTTATTAAATTCTAATAATGCTTACACCATCGGAACTCTTTTAAGATATAATACATTAATTACTAAACAAGTATATGATGTACTTGGAGTTGTTCCTGAGTTTGTGTCTACTTATAACTCAAGAAAATTAGCATTTCCTGAATTAGTTCAAAAAAATAATAAAGATAAATTTGTATTATTTGGTGGTTATCCTAAAGACTGTGATAAAAAACAAATTATTTGGGAATTAGTCTCTAAAAAAGAACCACAAATTACATGGTTATATACAAAGAATAATACTTTAAAGAAAGAAAACTTTGATATGACCGACGCTTATACCGTTGTTCTTAGTTATTTAAATTCTAACAATTAATATCGTTAGTCACTCCACTAGCACTTCCTATTCTATTTGATGTAAATGTGAAATCTGATGGGTATGATGGATTCCATCCGGCAATCTGTTGTATATATGTCAGTTTAGGACCTGTAAAGGTACTACCATAGAAAGATTGGTTAATTTCTACACCAGGTACTGGTTCCTTTTGAACTATTGTTCTCTCACCTATTCCTAAATAAGGACATACTCTATAAACGTATGTGTATATTGACGCTGATGGTGTAGGTGTATTAGTTGGTGTTAAAGTAGGTGTTGTGGTAACAGTTTGAGTCGGTGTTTGACTAGGTACAGGAGTACAGAATCTACAATCAAATAAATTCCCACTATCAACACTATTTAAAGTGTTTAAAGGTGAACTGAATACTTCCCCAATAAACGCTCCGCAAATTGATACGTTATCAACGGTTGCTTTAATTATTGCCCCTATTGGTAGAGTCCAAGCCACACTAACTAAATAAACTTGACCTGTCGAACAATCTCTAAGTTGTTTTGTTAACTGACTTGTAAATGATTTTTGGAATATATTAAATGTTGTTTCACCTGTAACAAAACAATTCTTAGCTGCGTTAGTTGGGGTTAATGTTGGTGTTTGAGAAGGTAGGGGAGGACTTATTGTCACACCTGATACTGAAACTGATTTACCATAACAAACTTGAGTTGGAGTTGGTGTAGTTGTCGGAGTTGTTGTTAATGTTGGGGTAAGTGTGGGAGTTGGTGTGATTAAACTTGAAATTGAAAAATCACAATTAAAAATAGAATCAAATGTGAATGTTGAACAATCGATATTAGGTGTTGGGGTAGGTGTTGCAGGTATGTTCGCAAAAAATGATGAACTGAAATCAGGACATAATCCATAGTAAGGACTTGCTCCCGATATAACACAATCATATCCTGGTAAAGTACCTAAACACCATCCTGTATAACCTGTGTTATAATATATAAATGCGGGTGTCGTTGATGTATTAGAATAATAGATATTATATCCGTTATATGTCTTATATCTATAATATGTTCCATCATATTGTGAGTACCCACTAAAGTTAGTGTAAATATAATATTGTGAAGTTGGGCAACCTGTAAGAGGGGTTACTGTTGGTGTTGGGGTTGGAGTTGATGTGTTTGAAGGTGATACAGTTGGAAATGCTGATAAAGTTGGTAGTGGTGTATGTGTAATACTTGGAGTTGGAGTATTACTTGCAGTCGGTGTATTGGTTACACCTGGTGTTTCAGTTATTGATGGTGTTGGTGTTTGAGTGGATGTAATTGTTGGTGTAGGACTTGGAGTTCTTGTTGGGGTATTTGATGGTGTGATTGAAATTGTTGGAGTTACAGTTGCGGTTTGTGTTGGGGTTGGAGTCACTGAAGTTATACAACCTGCATCAGTTAAACATGCGATATTTGGATTGTAGTATGTACTTGTGAAAGCTGATGAATTTGCGACAGAATTATATAAAGTGTTATCTTTATAATAACTAAATCTTACATAATCACTTAAATTTGTTAGGGAACTATTAACATTAACACATATTGTTGTGGACGTTATTGAGGTATAGGATAATTTATTATACACCCCAGGACACGTGTAGTACTCTAAAGATAATCTGTTATTATTTACTGGTGAAGTATTACCTGACGCCGAATTAAGGTCTGATTGTCGAATTGTAAATTGAATACAATTACATAAAGATGTTGTTGATGGGGTTACGGTTGCGGTTGGTGTTTTAGTTTGAGTTGTGGTTGGAGTACTTGTTAATGTAATCGTAGGTGTCGGTGTTTGAGTTGCAGTATTAGTTGGGGTTGGTGTGTGAGTAGGAGTTGCCGAAGGAGTGTTAGTTGGAGTTGATGTTGGAGCAGCGGTTGAGGTTGGTGTAGGTGTTGGAACACTAGCACATGTGTATATTGTTGTACATTGTGTACAACTTGTGTAAGTTATACCATTACCTGACAAGTAGTTATACACAGGTAATCCTGATGTAAAAGTAGTATATACTGCTAAACTACAGCCTGTGTAACTATCCGTCTGAATATAGTACGTTGTACCTGCGGAGAAAGAATACGTGGGTGAAAGGTATTGAAACTGAAATCGTGAACCATCACAACAACCCGAAAATCCTATCCAATTTAAACTTGCCATTATACGTTAAAACAACTTATTAATGTACAAGTATCGTTATCAATTACTTTCAAACAATACTGTGTATTTTTATCATATGGAGGTGGTACAGTAAAATTATAAGGTAACTCACCTGATGTTATTTGTGAAACGTAAATACAATTAGATTGATTTGAGTCACAAATGAAAATTTGGTAAGGAGTTGAACCTGTTATATTATTAACTGTTACTTGTACTGACATATTTTATAAATAAATATAGAAAATGGTAAAACTTTGTGAAGTTTGACAAACCTAAGTTTTTAATTATATTTTATGAATATGGATGACAACGAAATTTTAGTGGAAATTATTAGAGACTTGTTTGGTAAAGAGAAAAATTATTACCAAACAAAAGGGCAAATTTCTGTAAATTGTCCATATTGTGATGATGGAAAAAACAAGGGAAATTTAGAAATTAATATGAATGAACACGTCTTCAAATGTTGGTCGTGTTCTGATAGTAACGGCACCCATGGACATTTGGGTAAACTAATGGACATGTTTGGTACCAAGAGACAAAAAAAGATATATGATTTATTTAAACCTAAAGATGTTAATTTCAAAGAATACCGGGTAAAAAAAATAGAATTACCAAAAGAGTTTATTCAATTTAAGGATGTTAATCCAATACACATTCCACACAAAGAGGCTGTTAAATATTTGAAAACTAGGGGAATTACAAATCAAATGGTTGAAAAATATAATATTGGATTTGCAACAGACGGAGAATATTCAGGTAGAATTATTGTTCCTTCATATAATTTGGATGGGGAATTAAATTATTTCATATCAAGAGCTTGGTTTAAGACAAAAAATAAATATAAAAATCCTGAAGCTCCAAAAGAAACAATAATATTTAATGAAAAATTTATAGATTGGGATTTACCTATTTACGTATGTGAGGGTGTTTTCGATGGATTCTTCACCCCAAATCCTGTGATACTTTTAGGTAAAGTTATGAGTGATTTATTATTTGAAAAGATATATGATAACGCAAAATCAGATGTGATAATTTGTTTAGACTCAGATGCTTGGATGGATGCCCAAAAATTATATAACCAATTAAATGGTGGTAAATTAAGGGGTAGAGTTAAAATATTAAAATTACCTAAAAATTCTGACATCGCAGATTTGAGAGGTAATATTGAAAGTTATTTTTATAAAATGAGTTATTGATATGAGTAAATACGGATATGTGACTGAGAACGTAAAAAACATAAAACCTAGATTTTATGTTTATTCTGACGAATACAGGGATTTAAGAACAAAATTATATGATTACGGATATGATTATAAAAAAACACCAGTTGTTTTAGATAGAAAAAATAGAATAATTAGTGGTGTTTTCACGTATAACGCCATAAAAGATGGATATGGCGACGTTGATTTAACAGTTAATAGAATAAGACTATCAGTGTATGGTTTACTATCTATTACCCCTATTTTATTTATATTAAACTATCTACCATTTAATAAAAAAATAACAAAGTTTTTGATTGACAAAAACTTATTACCTAAAAATTATGAATTTAAAAGAAACCGCAAGTGAGATACGAGATATTTTACTTAAAAAAAGAGAAGAGTTAAACTTAACATTCTTTGAAGAAACCCACACTTATTTTATGAAAGATTTGGATGGGGAGGTTAAGAACACCTTCCCTTCAGTTTCAAAAGTCTTAAAAAAGTTTTATCCTGAGTTCCCAACTGACGAAGCTGCGGAAAAAAAGTCTAAGGGTGACCCTGTACTTAAACAACAATTAATAGAAGAATGGGCGGCAGCTGGAGATTACTCTACAAATATGGGAAGTCGTGTTCATTTTATGTTGGAAAAAAAACTTATTGAAAAATATGGTAACTACAAAGAGGTAAGACAACCAATATTTGATTGTGATTTTACACAGATATTAAAAGGTGATAGTATGATATCTGCCGGTTCAAAATACCTTAAACTTATGGAAGGTAGAGATGTTGTATTGTTGGATACTGAAATGGTTTTAGGTCATCCTGAATTAGGATATACTGGACAACCTGATAAAATTTGGTTGGTTATTAACAAAAAGGGTGATGAGTTTGGATTGTTAATAACGGATTGGAAAACAAATAAGCCAAAAAACTTCCAATCCAATAATTTTACAAAACCAATGTTTAGACCTTTTGAAAACCAACCAAATACTGCTTTGGGTCACTATTATGTTCAGTTACCACTTTATGGTAAATTATTACTTAAAATGTTAGAAGGAACAAAATATGAAAACATTAGATTATATGGATGTATTGTTGTATTATTGAGAGAAGATTCAGAATACGAAGAGTATCGTGTCCCACAAGATGTAATTGATACTGTTCTTAATATGAACGTAAAGGATTATTTAAATTGACAATCACCTTAAAAATTAATATATTTAAAAACTATGATAAAACTAACATTTTACACAAAAAACAAACAAGTTACCGTTGATTTTGGTGACCTACACCACGAATCCTACGAGAATGTACCGACAGTACAAGTAAGAGATGGGTACTATGAAGTTATGAAGCGAATTGATAGTGATACCGCTCCTGTAGGTTACACAACAATTCCTGTACTTAGAGTGCCAATTAATAATACAATAATGTTTATAGAAGAATAATATGGAATTAGAAAAACCAAGAATTAATTTAAGAGAAATGAACTTTGTCAAATGCGACGCATGTGAGTTTGACCAGTTCAAAGAGGTAACCTATTTAAAGTTAGTACCAAAACTAATGACAGGTTCACCTAATGACACAATCGTACCCTTCCCAACTTACGCTTGTTTGAAGTGTGGTCACATTAATGATGAATTAAACCCTTTCATACAAGATTCTCCTAAACTTGACTTATGATTAAAAAAATAGTTCATTTCAGTGATTTACACATTCGTTTATTTAAAGACCATGACTTGTATAAGAGAATTTTACAAGATGCCTTCAAACAGTGGAGAGATATTGCTCCTGACCGTATTGTCTTTACTGGAGATTTAGTACACTCTAAAAACCAAATGACACCTGAACTTGTTGAGTTCATTGCTTGGGTATTAACTGAGTGTTCTAAGATTGCTAAAACAATCTTAATTCCTGGTAACCACGATTTCCTTGAGAATAATATGGAACGATTGGATGCTTTAACTCCTGTGGTTGATTCACTTCAAAATGAAATGGTTGTTTATTATAAGAATAGAGGTGTATATTCTGACCAAAACATTGATTGGTGTGTATATTCACTTATGGACCACAATATTCCACCTGAGATTGAAAAGTCTGACCGAGTTAAGATTGGATTGTTTCACGGACCGGTACAAGGATTGACAACCAATTTAGGTTTTAAATTTGAAGATGGATTTGAATCTTCAAAATTTGATGGATGTGATTTGGTATTCTGTGGAGATATTCATAAGAGACAAATTTTTGATATACCTGGTGGAAAGAAGGCTTATATGATTGGTTCCACGATTGTTCAGAACTATGGTGAAACGATTACAAAACATGGGTATGGAATTTACGATGTTGAGAAGGATGAATATGTTACGGTTGATTTACACAATCCAAAACCATTTATTGCATTTAGAATAAACTCTTACGAAGATATTGAGAATGGAACAGAAAAACTCGCTAACTATTGATATTAGTAAGCAAGACCATAATGACTTAATTTCTTTTTGTGAATTAAATGAAATTAGTGATATTGACGGATTTATTAAATTATGTTTCCGAAAGGGACTTATGATTGAAAAATACGGGCTTTTAAACCAGGGAAGTTTACCTGATATAATTGATAGGGAACTTGAAAAAGAAGTTATTAAAGAAGTGATTGTTGAGAAAGAGGTTATTGTTGAAAAACCTGTAATTGATAACGAAAAGGTAGAAGAATTACAAAACGAAATTTACATCCTAAAAGGTAAATTAGAAAATCAAAAAGAAGTTGAGTGTGGTAAACTCCAAGACACACTTATGGAACTTAATAGACAAATTGGAGATAAAAATGAAATGATAAAAGAATTAAGAAGTAAGGTAGCAGACCTTGAAAATCTGACAAAAACTTCTTATGCTTTCTATCTAAAAAGTTCAAATTTAAAAGACAGATTATGATTACAACATTATTAGCTTGGTTTCTTATGAGCTACGGACTCATGAACATTATGGTTTACGGAAGTATTTTTAAAGGATTACGAAATGGTATTAGTAATATTGGGGATGCTAAAATTCCTTTAATATCAGGAATATTTAATTTCATTTCAGGTATTTTGGGATGTCCCATGTGTTTTAGTACTTGGGGAGGGTTCTTTTTGGGATTATTTATTTATTCCCCTTCACATCAGTTATTTGGAACAAATGAAATGATTGCATGGTTCTTTGACGGTATTATGTCATCAGGAGCTGTATGGGCAATCAATGCATTTATTGAGTGGTTCGAACAAAACAGACCAAGTAAAAACGATTAATTTTAAACTATATAATTATGCCAAAATCAAGACAAAGAAAGGACCACAAAAAGAAGGCCCAAGCTAGAAAAAGAAAAGTGGCTCAAGCCCAACAAATGTACCAAAAAATGATGAATTCCGCAATGATGGAACAAATACAAAAACTGAAGTCCGCTCAATCAGGAACAACAGAAAGTGATGAACCTGTTCAGCAAACCGTTTAATTTAGAGCAAGTAAAGATGATTAAAGATTTGGATTTTGATAAGTTGGAGAACCCATACGTACAAGTCGTATGGGAAGATGCACCTGAAAACTTCACACAAGAAAAGTTAAAGAACGTAAAACATTACTTCCAAAAGAAGTATAACACAACCAGTGTAAATGTTATTACCAAACTTAAAAAGAGTGAGGAAGTTCAGGATAATGTTGACGTGTCATTCAATATTATGGATGAGAACTTTCAACACGAACTTATCAAAACCATTCTTGAGTCAAAAGGTCAAGGTTTATTGTATGATGATATCCTAAAGATTGACTCGGCAGTTAATAACAAAATGATTGCTGAACAAGAAGAAATTGGGACATTTAAGAAATGGTACATTAAGACTATTGAGTTCTCGAACTTCTTATCTTATGGTGAAAACCAAAAGTTAAATTTTGAAAAGTTGGGGGGTATTACGGTTATTGAATCTGACCCACCAAACTTTGGAGGTAAAACTGTACTATCAGTTGATTTATTATTGTTCTTATTCTTCAACACAACTACCAAAACGAACAAGGCTGAGGAAGTATTCAATAGATACTCAGATAAAGATAAGGTGTCTGTTCGTGGTGAGATTGTTATTGATGGTGAGGATTATATTATTGTTCGTGAACTTGAACGTAAGAAATCTAAAGCCGGTGAATGGAATGTTAAAACTGAATTGGATTTCTTTAAGAAGTATCCTGATGGTTCATTAGTTAAATTCACAGGTGAACAAAGACGTGAAACCGAGAACTTTATCAAAACGTCTATTGGAAGTTATGATGATTTCTTAATGACAATCTTAACCACTGGTACTAACTTGGAAGATTTGTTGGAAGCAAAACCAACGGCTCGTGGGCAAGTATTATCAAGATTTTTAGGATTAGATTTCTTAAAGAGAAAGGAAGAAACAGGTAAAGAAATTTACTCACAATTCGCCAAGTCAATGATTTCTAATATCTACAATACTGAATCTTTAAAGACACAGAACGAGGAGTTAAAATCAAGTAATGATACTTTAAATTTAGGTATTACTGAAAACAAAAGTAAATTAGTTGACGCTCAAGGACGTATTGTTAAAGGACAAGAGTATCGTGATAATTTATTAAAGTCTAAAGTTGTTGTTGAAAAAGAATTAACTCTTTTAAATCCTGAACAAACACAGAAAGAGATTGATAACTTCCAAAGCCAGTTAGTACAGAACATTAAATTACGTGATGGTGTTAACATTGTTGAACCATCTGAATTTTATCATGAAGACCAACACGACAAGGTTAAGGAAGAATATCAAGAGGCTTACAAACAAAAGGTTGAAGTTGACACAAACATTTCAGGGATTGAAAAGTTAAAGAGTTCTGTAAGTGGTGGAATCAAATGTGAACACTGCGGAATTGAACTTATGAACGCTGCAATTACCCAATCAAGAATTGCGGAACTTGATAATTATATCAAGTATAAAACCGAAATAGAGGGTATAATGTATGATTTAACAGGCAAAGAACAAGGTTTTGTTAAACTTAAAAAAGACTTTGATGAGTACGAAAGAAATAAATTAATTTATGAAAAGTACCAAGCAACAATCGAAACTCTCCACACAAAGAAAGATGCTCTTGAATCAAAACTTAATAGATATGGAGAGATGCAAGATGTTATTAAATCAAATGAACAGATTGAAGGACAGATAATTAAAGCCAATATGCGTCTTGAGGAGTTGAAGAGAGAGGAAGAATTGATTAAGAAAAGTATCTCAAACTCGGAGTTTCAAATTAAACAAAACGAAGATAAGATTGATGGTAATCTAAAAACTATTGTTAAGATTGCTGAAGAACAAGAGAAGGAAGTTAAGTATAAGTTATACTTGGAATTGTATGGTAAGAATGGAATTGCCAAAAGAATTATGAAAAGTATGATGCCACTCATCAATTCCGAGTTGCAACGACTACTTCAGGATTCTTGTTACTTTAGATTGGAGATTCGTATTAGTGATAAGAACGAGGTTGAGTTTTGGATGATTGATAACAACACTCAAATTGAGAAGTTAATGACCACAGGTTCAGGGTATGAGAAGACAATTGCTTCATTGGCGTTAAGAGCGGTCCTTGCTAAGGTTTGTTCTTTACCTAAACCAAATATCACAGTATTTGACGAGGTATTCGGTAAGATATCAAACGACAACCTTGAAATGGTTTATGAGTTCTTTATTAAGATTAAAGAATACTTCGAAAACATTTTGGTTATCACTCACAATCCAATGATTTCCAATTGGGCTGACAACGTTATCAAAATCACAAAAACAGACAATATCTCCAAAGTTTCTCAATAAAATTTGGGGATATTGTTTTTTTAATCTTATATTTGTAAAAATAAAAATTATATGTCTCATTTATTATTTGCATTTGGTGATTACAAGGAAAATGAAAAACCTTTAGACCTATTAATTGAGTTAGTTTCTCAGATTTCATATAAAGAAGTTAAATATCAATATGGTGAGGCGGGGGTTATTGTAAGATTTTCATCTAAGTTAGAGAATCAACAATTATCCGATTATCTTAATGATAATATTTTAAAATTAACCGCTATGTTTTTTGTTTTTAAAGAGAATCTAGACATGATTGTATCTTTAGATGAAAACATATATTCTCATTTATTTGGGGAAGATTATCAAACACCTGAAAATGTTCAGTCAACTGACAATTTGTCAGATTTTGAGTCAGACATGGGTATTGACATAGGTAAAATTTTTGAAATTTTAGAAAAAAATAGGAAAGTTGAGGAAAAGAAATTAACTTTGGACGAATTATTGGACAAAATCAATGAAATTGGTTTCGATAATTTAAATAACCATGAAAAATACTTACTTGAAATTTACTCAAAATAATAATATATGATAAACAAAACAACAGTTATACCCATTAACCAAGATGAAGTTAGTTTTTACCTTAAAGACCTTAGAAAGTTGAAGGTAATGACACCTGATAGAGAAAAAGAGCTGTCAAAAAAAATACAATCCCCTAATATCTCACAGAAAGAGAAAGATTTAATTGAAAAAGAATTAGTCGAAGGTAATTTAAGATTTGTTATTAGTGTTGCTAAACAGTATCAGAATCAAGGAGTTGATTTACCTGACCTTATTGCGGAAGGTAACATTGGATTACTTAAAGCGATTAAGAATTTTGACTGGACTAAAAACCTTAGATTTATATCATACGCAGTATGGTGGGTTAGACAATCAATCTTACAATGTTTAAATGAACATTCAAGAACTATCCGTATACCTGTGAATGTTATTCAAGACTATCAGAAAGAGAAAAAAGAAACGGAAAAAAGTGGTGAGAATATCTCAGATAGATTTTTAAATCTACCATCAACGATTAATTTACAAAGTGAAATTAATGAAGAAGGTGACACATTAATTGATTTGATTGTTAATGTGGACGCTCTTAGACCTGACGAATTACTTGATGGTAAAACACAACTAAAAGACGGTTTGATGAATATCCTTAATGTTCTTGATGAAAGAGAAAGACAAATAGTTGAGGATTATTACGGAATATCTGGAACACCAAGAACACTTGAGGACATCGGGTCTGACTTCAGTCTAACTAAAGAAAGAGTTAGACAAATCAAAGAGAAGGCTTTGAGAAAATTAAGGAATGAGAGTTCTACTTTGTTTGACTACATTTAAAATAAGGAGGGGTAACCCTCCTTTATTATTTATATCAAATATTAATTTTGTATAATTATATATTATAAACTTAATTTAAATTAGTTATGGAAAAATTAATCAAATACGCACCTAGTGCAACATTATTCTTCATATTAATTCTTTTTTTTAAGTCTTGCGGGACATCTACACAAATTAAGAACACCAATGAAGAGTTAAAATCTTTAAACAAGAAAGTCGACTCATTAACAACAATACTTGTTACTCAAGATGAGATGATTACATTATTAAAAGAAACCCCATCTTGGAAAACTCTTGAAATTGAGGAATTATCGGATAAAAATAATGTACCAATAAACCATTACAAAAATGAAATTGAAAAATGAAAAATTGGTTTTCTAATAACTTGAGAAAAATAATAATCACGGCTTTCGTGATTCCGATACTACTGGTTGCATTTGTTTCAATATCACACGTAACTACTTTTTACGGAATTTCAAATCCAATAACATGGGCAATTTATTTGTCTGTTGGTATTGAAATTGCTGCCTTATCAGCACTTGCTGCGGTATCAGTTAATATGGGTCGATTTGTGTATTTACCATTTATTGTTGTGACTATAATCCAAATGTTAGGCAATATTTTCTTTTCTTTCACATATATTGATGAAACTTCACAACTTTTTACAGATTGGATTAATATGGTTGGTGGATTGTTTGAAAATATGGGTATTGAAAAAACAGATTTAAATACACATAAATCTATACTTTCATTTTTAACAGGAGGATTACTTCCTGTAATTTCATTAACGTTTGCTCACATGCTCGTTAAATTTTCAGAAAATGAAAATAATAAAAAAGAAACACAACCTGTTATTGATTTAGAGGAAGTCAGTAAAAAAATTGCAAAAGAAGAATTTGTTGAAGATTCTAAATTAAAATGGAACCCAACTGACGAACAGATTGAAATGTTAGAGAAAATACTGAAAGGTAAATACGAGAGTCCTGAGAAAGAAAAAGTTGAAGAAAAACCATACGTTCCATCAGAAGATGAACTTAAAAAGTTTGAGGAAGTACTATCTAAGTATGATAATGGTAGTGACTATGATGAAAATCTAAACACCTACCAAAACATAGTTAATGAAAATCAAGAACCCACAGAGGTTCAAAAAAAAAATCATGAATCAGACGAAAACATCAATGAGGATTACAAGGTTTTAAATTATTTAGGAAGAAATGATTGAAATTAAAAAATGGGGTAAATTAAAACCGTATTCTAAAAGTAAGATAAAACGACAAATAGTTTTATGTTCTACTTTAAGACCGGCAAACTATTATCTACAATCTTTAAAGTATCGACATAATGGAGAATACAATAAAGTTCCGAATTATGTTATCACAAGGGATGGTGATATTCTAAATGTATTACCTGATTTATCATATCGTAAATTTTTTGACGATGATGATGTAAATAAAAATTCAATAATTATAAGTTTAGAAAATTTAGGTTGGTTAAGACAATTACCTTTAAAAATATTTTATACTAATTGGATTGGAGATATTTATAAAGAGAATGTTTTTGAAAAAAAGTGGAGAGAAAAAGATTTTTGGCAACCTTTTACGGATAAACAAATTGAGAGTCTTTCAAAATTATGTGACCACCTTTTTAAAAAATACTCAATAAAAAATAAATTTATAGGACATAATACCAAAGTAGACGGTATCAAAATATTTGAAGGAGTTGTCTGTAAAAGTAATTTTGATACAAAATACACCGATGTAAGTCCGGCTTTTGATTTTGACTTTTTAAAAAAAATTGAAAATGAATAATAGTTACGATGAAATAAAAAACCTACTTAAAAAAAGTAGAATGATTGCTCAGTCAAAATACCCTTCAATTAATGAAGGTGTTAATGATATAAAGAAGAAATATCTTATAACTGAGGATGATGGTATTATTGATGGTGAATCAGATGTTCAAAATTATGAAGTTGCTAAAAGTATTGAGGGAGAGATTAGGAATGATGACCCAAAAAGAGACGAAGAACAACAAGGTTATAGAATCTCAGGTGGTATTTTAGTAATTCATGCTACAGATAAAACTGATTTAGAATTAACTACTGACGAAAAAAAATCATTTCAAGAGACTATGGATGAATTTGTTGAAGAAGTTTCTGACTTGGTTAATTTTGGGCCTTTAAACATATATTCAAATAATGTTGATTGGTCAGGTAAAATAGTTGATTTAGATATTGAATTTTTCTATACAATCGGAGAATCTAACGGTATATATATGACAGGTGAGATGTTAAAGATAGATGATAACTTTACCGAAACTATTGAAAAATTACAAAGTTATTATGAGAAGTTTAAGTCAAAGTGGGCTAAAATTTTGGCGTCAAGAAAGAAAACTAATGAAAAAAAAATAGGTAAAGATGAATCTGAAAGATAAATTTATTGCAACATTAGATAGAGCGTTTGGGTCTAATTATGATAAATTAGGACCTAATAGTTTTTTCACAAAGGAAAAAATTAAAAATGCGGTTAATACTGAAACTAATAAATTCCCAACCTTAAAGTCTGAGTCTAAGAAAAAAGAAACTAAAGAAACTACCTCAAGTGGGTCAAGTGGAGGATTTGTACCTTCTTTACAGTTTAAAGAAAACAAACAAGTTAAAAAATTAACAGAAGCTGAAAGAACCGCAATGGCGAAGTTAAGAGACTTGTCAAAAAAATATGCTTGTAAAGGTTCTAAAGATTGTACGGATAAAGATAAGATTGAAGACACTTATGAAGATTTAAAGAAACAATATGCAATTGGTCTTAAAGTTGAGAAAGAGCATAAATCAGGTGACCCAAAACAAATTGTCATTGACCATTTATCAGAAGACCCAAACTATTACAGTAAATTAAAAAAGATGGAGTTTAAAGAGATGACATCTTCGGCTTCATCAGGACAATACACAGGGGCAGCATTTTTAGCAAAATCACAAAGTAAAGAAGACTGGAAACCATCGCAGAAAAAACAATGGAAGGGTGGACAATTTGTTAAAGTTAAAGATAAATGTAATAAATTCCCATATTGTAATCAGGGAATTGGAGCTTTAGAGTTTTTTGAGAATGAAAATATTAAAGAATCTGTTAAAAACTTATCAAGACAGTATGGATTATCTAAAGAAACAATTATAAAAATACTATCTGAATCTCTTAAACTTAAATAACGATATATTTATATAAAAATAAATTGACATGAAATCAAGAAAAATTAATTTAGATAAATTATCTAAAAGGATTAGTGAAGAGATTCGTAAAGAAGAAAATAAAGAATCATTGACTAATAGACAAAAAAAGTCTTTAGATAAGAATAATAATAATAGAATTGACTCGGAAGATTTTAAAATTCTAAGAAAACAAAAATCTGAAAAAAAACAAGTTGAAGAAGATATGGACTTTATAATTGATTTAACTTCAGATGGAGATGAATTTGAATATGATGAGTATGATGATTTCACAGGAGATGAATCAGGTTCAATGAAATGTAGACATTGTAACGGAACAGGATATGATGAGTTTGAAGATACTGAATGTGAATGGTGTGGAGGAAATGGTGATGATGGTAATATGTATGATATTAATAGTGAAGATGAAATTGATGAACCATTTGTTATCCCTGTTGATGAATCTGAAAAAAAATGGATTCAAAGAGCAATTAAGAAACCTGGTTCATTAAAAAGACAACTTCATGTTGATAAAGATGAGAAAATCCCAACTTCAAAATTAAAAGGAATTAAATCCCAATTAAGTAAAAGAGCTGAAGGAGATAGAAAATTAACTAAACCAGAATTAACTAAATTGAGAAGAACTAATTTAGCATTAACATTAGGTCAAATGGACGAGTCAATTACTTATCGTGTTTACGATAAAGATGGTGAGTATTTTGAAATTAACGAAAGTGAGATGGTTAATGTTATTGAGGATATGGTACTTGAAGCAAAGGCTAAAGGTTTAGAAATGTATGACAAAGTACATAAACAAGATAAGAAATTAAATAAAGACGGTGTTGAAGCGTCTATGAAGAAAATTGCCGATTATGTTAAACCAACATCTAAAGGTGAGAAATTTACAGGTGACCCAAAACATTTTCCAAAAGGAAATGGACAGTTAGCAAAAATGGCGAAAAAGGCGTATACACCTTCTAAGGCTGTTGAAGAATATATTGAAAACATTGCTTACGCTCCAACTAACTTAGAATTAGAATATGATGAAATAGAACCAAACCAAGATTGGATTGAAGCTAATGTTGTAGGTTCATCTAAAACAGGAAATGGTGATTACGCAAATTCTGAAAAAACTGATTTAGGGAAGAAGATAATGAAGAGAATGAAAGACAATATATACAATAAAGAGAAAAACATGTCTTACAATAGATACCCGACACCAACATATGATGTTGCAGGTGAACGTCAAAAAGGTGGTAAGTTGAGTGGGATGATGAAATCTCTTAAAAAAGAAAACACTATTATTGAATCAGATAAGTTAGTTACAGAAGAATTAAAAAAGATATTTGATTTAATGTCTTACAAGAAAAATACTCAATAATATTTATTTAAAACATATCTAAGTTATATTCTCCATATAGTTCTATATGGAGAATTTTTTTAAATACATATCTCAACCGGCAACCAAAGAAGATATTGAAGATTGGTTAAGGGCTAATAATATTGTTATGGAAAGAGTTAATCTTTTCCATGATTTTATAATTTCTCTTAATGACATCGTAAATAAAACATATTTGGGAGGGGAAAATGATGAAAATGAAATTAAAATTCAAATGACTGAAAATGATATTAGAGGTCATTTTGATTGGTGTATTCTAAAAGTTATAAAGGATTTTAATAAAGAATCAATATACTTTAGACCTGAAGAAGATTATTTGGATTTTATGTTTTCATTTTATAAAGAAACTTTCTATAATCAGACACAAGATTTGGTTAGAAATTCTTTAGGTAAATTTTTCGATGATTTATTTAATTTAGAAAGTATGGTTACAAGGTCTGACTTAGACATGTTAATTACGATTTATCGTGGATTAAATAAAAATATGACTATTAGTTGACAACCAAAATAAAACATATATTATTAATAATAAAAATAAAAAAACAAAAAAATGGAAACAGTTAGTAAAATCAAAGAACTTACCGAACAGTTAAGCATTGATTCTGAAAAGTTTTTCAAGGGAAATAATTCAGCAGGAACTAGAGCTAGAAAAACAGCTCAAGATTTGAAATCATTGTTACAACAATTCAGAGGTGAAATTCTTGAATTCAGAAAAAAAGATGCATAATCCAATTGAATTTTCACTTTTTTTCATTTTCATATCTTGTATTTTAGTAATAATACGGGATATATTCAGACTTACAAGTGCCCTATTATCTGAACAACCTAAAATGGTTCTAAGTAGTAGGGAACTTGTAATTCTTTGGTTTAGTATTTCCTTTTTCATAACCTATTTAATAAAATGACTTTGTATACCACAATTGAACCTATTTTAGATTTCCTAATTTCTATTAGAAAGATGGAAAATTTTTTGATTTTTGACATCAAAATACCCAAAAAATGGAGACTCCTTAAAAAATTTATAAAAGAGGAGAAATTTTTAGATAACGGACTTATAGAAGATGACTATAGGTCAGTTTCATTTGTCTGTGAGATAAGTGAAAATGAGATTGAAGAAACTCAAAAGAACATTATTGGCATTATTAATTTTAATCTTGAACTTGAAGAAAAAGAATCTTTATTAGAGAATAAAATTTCTGAACTTAAAAATTTATTTGAAAAGGAAAACTTAAATAATTTGAAAAAATTAGAGTTTAAGATGAAGACAATTAAAGAAAGTAAACCAACACAACCAAACCCTATTATAATCGATGAAGAATCTTGATAGAGAAATTGAAAATTACGAAAAATTCAACAAACAATTAGACACCCAACTTGAAAAAGATAAGTTGGACTTTGCTAGCATTTTAAAAAATGTAGATAAAGATAAGATTTTCATCAAACCAAAGAAAGACCCATTATGGAAGAGAATAGTGAAATTATTAACGAAAAACTAAGTAAAATCGCTATGTTATCTGAGGGTGTAGCTCAGTTATTTGATGGTAAGACATCAACATTAGTAGTACTTAAAGAACCTGAGTTTAAACAATGGTGTAAAATTTTCTCAAAACTAAACGTTGATTCAAATATGTTTAAAGTGGACATATCTAACGTTGAATTTATTTTTGTCTTGGATGGGTCGTCGATTTCCGATATAAGTAATCCTTCTTAAACCCCTTTTCAACTAAAAGTGAGTATATATACTTACGATGAATTGTGTTAGTATCCTTAGACACAATACTCTTACCCACTAAATCTTTTTGTAATATGTCAATAATTCGACTGGAGTCGTATTCATTCTTTAATGAAAAAATATTGATAACTGTTTGATTCTGAACGACTATTTTGTTATTTAATTTTGAAATTAAATAAACCTCACTATTTTTAAAATAGGTTTTAACTAAAGTATCATAAGATATTTTTCTTTTTGTTTGAAAATCAAATATTAGTTCTTCTTTATTATAATTTTTTATATTCTGAATATACTTGTCTCCAACTCTTGGGTTTATGTATATTGTTCTACCTAACTCGTCTTTGTAGAATATATTCTCGAGTATTACTTTGTCACCTATAATCCCTAAATTATACTCAATTTCATAACCTGAATTAAATTCTTCTCTAAATTTGACTTTTTCTGAAATTTCTATAAGTTTATTAAAAAAGTCATTTGCTTTTTTTTCAGTTTTAAAAGTCTTTAAAACCTTTTTTTTCTTATTATTTTTAAATAAAATTATTTTAAACATATAACAAAATATAACACGTGGAAAATTATTATCAAGTTTTAGGGGTATCAGAAAATGCAACTCAGGAAGAAATAAAGAAGGCATTTAAGGAAAAGTCTAAAATAACACATCCTGACAAAGGAGGTTCTGAAGAAGAATTCAAAAAAATTAATAACGCATACTCAACATTGTCTGACCAAAATAAACGGAATGAATATGATATGAAACAAAAAAATCCTTTTGGGGGAGGTAACCCAAATGGGTTTAATCCATTCGATGTATTCAACGATTTTTTCGGACAGAGACAAAGACCTCAAAGAAAAGTTAGAGATAGAATTATAAATCTTAGTATTGGTGTTTTAGATTGTTTAAGAGAGACTGAAAAAACAGTAAATTACCAAATAGAAAAAGATTGTAATAGTTGTAATGGTTCTGGAGGGGAAAGAGTTAATTGTGAACACTGTGGAGGGTCAGGACATATTACACAACAAGTTGGCAACAGTTTCTTCAGTAACATAATTCAAACTCCATGTAACCAATGTGGGGGTAGAGGATTTAAACTAAAGAACCTGTGTTATGTATGTAATGGGGTTGGTAAACAAAGAGAGTTTAAGACAACTAAATTCCAAATACCTAAAGATATACAGGATGGACAATTTATTAAATTATATGGTCAAGGAGACATCTCACAAGGACAGGCAGGGGACTTGTTAATTAAATTTGAAATGGCTCCACAAGATGGATTTGAAAGAATTAATAATGATTTAGTGTATAATCATTTTTTCACGTCTATAGAAGATTTAAATAAGAGTGAAATTGTGGTTAATTCTTATAATGAGAAAATGAGTATTAAGTTGCCTAAAACTATAGATACCTCAGTACCATTAAGAGTTAAAAATAAAGGTATTTCAGGTGGGGATTTATTTATTAGAATGAACCTAAAGTTTGAAAGAACTTAGATAGTTTTTCATAAATAAAAGTTGCAAATATATACGACGTATATATAACAGATATTAAAGTATAAAGGACCAATAGGGTCCTTTTTTTTGGGATAAAGAAAAAATCTTTACAAGATTCACACTTAAAGTCTAACTTCATAAATTAATGCATTTGCCAATGTTGTTTTGCCAGCACCTGGCTGACCTGTAAACCAATAAATCATATATTCTTTTGATAATTAAAAATTTCGTAAAACCACTGATAATTGTTATAAATCCATTCAGTCACATCCGCACCCAAAACTTTATTCGCAGTTGATGGAGTTAATTCTAACGACTTTCTAATTGTATGGTCACCAAACATTCCATAAACTTCATCATCTTCTTTAGTTACTTGTTCAATATTATCAAAGTCGTGATTAAAAAATGGAATACCCAAATATTCATATATCCTTGTCATTGTCATTTCAGGATATAAACATAAGTCTTCATATCGGATAAACAAAATTTTTTCATTTATTCCTTGTCTAAAAATTTCAGATAACCTCTCAATCGCCATTCCAACAGGTTGTGAGTTTGCCCAAATGTCAATTCTTTTTGGTGTTGATGTACCTTTCAGTTCGTTATGATTAACAATCCCAATATCTTTGTATTGATTTTTTCTAAAGTTCTTTTCCATTGAACAAAAGATATCACGTAAATCTCTAACCATACAAATGATTTTAGGTTCAGGAAATATTTCATTTAAAAATCCATAATGAACTCCCCAACCTCTACTTTTATCCACAACATATTTTTTATCTGTAATTGTGTTGAAGAAACCTTCAACACCATTTTTACAAAAAGACAAATAACCTTGTTTCATCAATTCAGTATCCTGAGCTTTAAATTCAGGTGATGTAGAATAGTTAGCCCTTGCAGCATAAATTAATTCCAACACACCACTTGTTGGTGTTGCATAAATGTCAGGATTTTGAGCCAATATGTTTTGTAACATTGTACTACCAGCTCTTGGTAATGAACTTTGAAAGAATAATTTTTCCATTATATAATTTTTTTAACACTTTTCCAATAATCGGGTCCTCCATACGACGTACAGATTTCTTCACCCGCTTCAATAATACGATTTGACACGAAATAATAAAGAGCACTACTTGAGTCGCAAGTCCAAAACGCATTATTATTTTCACTATGATTATAGATACATCCATAACCCAATGGAATGGCATAATGTGTTGGTTTATGACCACATGGATATGCAAATCTATATTTTAAAAATATATCATAATCTTGACCTAAATTAATTTTGAAGAATATTGCATAACAAACTTCAATAATTTCATTAGGTTCAATTCGTTCAATAGCAAAAACCCCCAATCCATGAATTGGGGATGCTTTAACTTCTATCTTTTTAGGTATTGGGACATTCATTATTCTTCAGAAAGAGAATTGATAACATCATTTACATTAAAAATTTCATCTTCATTGAAATATGGAAATTCAATTGGTTCTCCCAAAATATTAAACTTATACAAATATGAATTTTTTAATTCGGGTTTTTTAGTGAAAGGATTGTTAACGATATTATGATTGTTTTCATATCCAAATACTATGGGAGAATTTACAATCCATAAAACTGTTGAGTTAAGTCCTAATGCAGTTGCAGTATGTTGAGCAAAACTATCCATAAATAAACGCTTTGAACTCATCCCAATAACTGACGCAATCGCTCTGAAATTATCTGTTATAGATACTGTATCTTTCAAAGATATTTGGTCTTCTCTTCTAATATGGAAAATGGTATAAGCAAATTTAAACTTATTAACAACTTGTTGAGCGATGTTATCAGGGATGTCTCTCGCCCAAGAGTATTTCAAATCTTGTTCAATACCTCCATTTGTTTGAATAACCATAATAGGTTTATCAGTTGCGTATTTATTAGAATAAAATTTAAATTCTCTATCCGTTAAATAAACTTTTGGTTGTTCTCCTTCATACTCTAAACCGAACAATTTACACCAAGTTTCAATTACGTGTTCTTTTTGTGTTATATGTTCAGCTTCCAAGTAGGGGTCGTGAGCAAATAGTTTGAAATCTTTACCATCAATATAATCAGAATAGAAATATTTGTGTTCACCGAAAGCAAATGCTCGGTCCACAAAAGGATTATTCATAAACACATCAGGATATCCTGATACTACAATTAGATTACAATCAGGATATGTTTTTTTAATTACTTCGGCAACTGCGGTTGCGATTACACATTTACCAATACCACCATTTATTTGAAAAATAATATTCATAATTAATTTTTTTAAAAAAAATAATTTAAGAATATTATTGGTAAATAGAAATCCAATAATTAAAAATAAATTTGACTAATAAAATCTTGAATTGACGATGTTATTTGACCGTCAAGAGTAAATTCACCATTTTGAAAGAAGTATAAACTATTCCCTAATTCAATCTCACAAGAATTATCACTATCTATATTGTACCCATTTTGATACATATCAAATGTAAAATAATGGTCTTGATTATTAAAATTTAATCCGTTTGGTATTTTATTAATTTCTAGCATATTTTTAAATTTCATTTATTGAGTAATACGATACAAATGTTGTATCTGACGCACTTGAATTAAGTATACTATACATAACAAATTGATTAACAGTCCAGTCAATTGTTAAAGTTGTAACAGCACTTGTACTTGTATTAACATCATCTTGAACGTTGGTTATTGATGTATTAAACACTTCCGTTGTTCCTCCCTTAACTGCCGCAGTTCTTGATAAATCAGTATAAAGAATTGTTAATCCACTATTAAATTGACCGACTATTTGAGCTCCGGTTAAGTTTAGAGTTGTATTAACACTTATTCTGTAGTTGGCTGCGGCATTTACTCCTACTTTACGGTACCTGGCTTTAAATAAAACAATATCTCCGGTTGTAATTGTATTTGCAGGAATTAATACCGATTGTACTAATTGATAAGAACCTGTCGTTGTGTTTCCAGAACTATCAACCCCACTTGAAATTTTTGTAACTATATTTCCACCTCTTGATGATATTGTTACCGCGGATATTGTTGTAGCAGAAATTGTTGTCGCAGACATTGTTGTTGCAGATATAGTTCCTGTTATAATATTGTTTGTGTAAAGTGTACACGCTGATGTCGCATTTAATCCACAACCAATCGCGAATGAATAGTTACCTGTAACAGTGTTACCACTACCACCTAATATACCCGAATACTGACCACTAACTATGTTACGGGTGCCACCACCTATGAATGAATATGAACATCTAGCACTATTACAAAGACCTCCACCTATTGATGAATATACTGCAAGAGTTCCCGACGTACCTGATATAGTATTATTACCACCTCCTAAAATTGCTCCGGTAGTATCATAAATACGATTACAATAACCTCCACTAATAGTTGAATGACTTGTTTGACTACTACTACCAATAGAAGTTATAAGATTACATCCTCCTCCACCAATAACACTAGTGTAAATGTATCCTCCAACCTGATTTTGAATACAATTTTTCCATCCAGAAGGAATTCCTATATAAAATCCACCATTAATTATATTTTGGTCTCCACCACCAATAAACGAGTTTGAATTAATTGAACCAATGTTGTTATTTGACCCTCCACCAACAAATGAATAATTTCCATTTGAAACATTTGATTGACCCCCAACGATAACGTTACAATTACCGTAAGTAGAATTTGATTGTCCCGCGCCTATGAAATTTCCTCCACTACCATAATAACTTGAGCTAGTAGTATTTTGGTAACCACCTACAATTACACTTCTATCGTTTGGATAGTATTGACTTGATGTATGACAATTTAAGACACCATTACCAATAAATGAGTAACTACTGTCAGTTTTGTTACAAAACCCTGTAGCTATAAAATTACCGGTCCCACACGGAATTAAATTACAAAACCCTCCACCAATTATTGAATTAGTTCCGTTATTGATGTTACAATATCCATTAAGTATTGTACTACATCCACCTGCAACAGAATTCTTAAATCCCCCACCAATAAATTGTCCAATAGGAACTGACAGATAATTACCGCAACCTCCTCCAATAAACCCAAAATTACCGGCAATTGTATTACCTGAACCACCACCAATGAATGAATAACTACAACAAACGTTATTTCTAACACCTGAACTTATTGAGCTAAAACAAGAAGTTGATGCGGTCATCGTATTACCCGTACCACCGCCAATAAATGAATACGCTCCACCGGCAATATTACAAAGTCCTCCAGCTATGGTAGATGTATTACCGCTTGAGACGTTGAGACAACCCCCACCAATAAATGAATATGTCCCTGAATTGGTATTACCTGAACCACCAGTTATTTTTCTTATCGTTGCAGTTGTTGCAGATATTGTATTTGCACTTAAACCTCCTGTGAATATAGTTGCTCCTGATACGGTTCCACCTGTAAATGTTCCACCTCCACCTGTTGAACTTATTGTATAGTTACCACTACCATTATTTGTAATTGTTATATTAGTTCCTTGAGTTAATCCACTAACAGGTAAGTTATTGTATGTTGTTGCAGATATTGTGTTAGCACTTAACCCACCTGTTATTATGTTATTAGTATATAACGTACAGTTAGCCGTAGCATTTAATCCACAACCAATAGCCGAAGAAAAACTACCACTAACAGTATTACCACTACCTCCGAGTGCCATACCGTAACTACCACTAACAGTATTACCTCTACCTGTTCCAATAAAACTAGAAGAACCACCTGATGTAATAATATTTAAAGTGCCACCTCCAATAAATGAACAGTTACCACCCGCAGTATTTTTACCTCCACCAACAACTGACGATGTTACTCCGCTAGTAATATTTTGAAGTCCCCCTCCAATAAATGAATAAGAGCAACAAGAAGTATTTAAACCACCTCCAACAACACTAGCGGAACTTCCACACGATTTATTAGCAATACCACCACCCACAAAAGAATAGGTACTATAAGTATTATTTAATGCACCACCAACAACTACTGATGCCAACCCTGATGCGGTATTACCTGTACCAGCCAACGATGCCGAAAAATCAGCAGTTGCATTATTTCCAACCCCACATCTAATTGACGATGTAGTACATGAACCCTGAATTATGACAGGACTTACAGGTGTATAATTTGTCAATAAACCGTTAGTACTTGAACAAACTGCTTGTCCTGAAGATAACGCACTTGAGTAGATTGACCCACAAGAACAAAAATCATTTGTATAAAATGTATTAGGACAAGATGCCACAATATTACATCCAAACACACCAATAAATGAATCGGACACAAAATTATTCATACCTCCAATTATCACCGAATTAGACATTTTTGCAGTACCAGAAATAGAATTTAAACATCCATTAAGGATTGTGGAAAACTGTGGCCCAAAAGATGGATAACCTGAAATTGTGTTTTGATTTCCCCCACCAATAAATGAATAATATCCCGACGAAGTATTTAAAGTTCCTCCACCAACAAATGAATACGACCCACTTGTGGTATTACAATATCCGCCGACAACACTTGATGTATTCCCACTTGCAATGTTAGCTGAACCTCCTCCTACGGTTGAGTAATTACCACTTGCTGTGTTACCTACCCCACCACCTACGGTTGAGTTGAGTCCAGTTGAGTTGTTTTTATATCCACCACCAATAGTTGAATATTTACTACTTGAGGTGTTACAATACCCCCCACTTACGGTTGAGTTATAGTTACTTGATGTATTACAACGTCCACCACCTACGGTTGAATAAAATCCACTCGATGTATGAAAACCTCCTCCTCCGATTGTTGAAAAATAATTGCTTGACGTATTACTTCCACCTCCACCAACAAATGAATAATTACCTGATGAAGTATTTGAAGTTCCCCCTCCAATAATCGAATATGTCCCACTTGCTGTGTTACCACCCCCACCTCCAACAAATGAGTAATTACCCGAAGCGGTATTACCCGAACCTCCCAAAGAAGCCCCATAATCACCCTTAGCAGTATTATTTACCCCACATCTAACAGTTGAGTTAATTCCTATACCTGTAATGTATAAAACACTTGGTAAATCTATATTGTTTGAAAATGGTGTTATTCCATAAGAATAATGTTGGGTACCCTCAGTAACTAAAGTTATTGAATGTGATTGATTACCTGTATTTGTTGCTCTTACTTTTACAACAATTCTGTCAGTTGTATTTATTGATGAACCCGAATAATATCCATCCGTCAATTGCATTGATGGATTTGGGGAATTTGTAGTTACTGGTGTCGGGTCAGTTGTAACAAGTAAAGTTTCGGTTCCACCTGTGGTTCTTAAATAAACTTCACAGAATATATTAAAAGATGCATTACTATTTTGTTTAAAAGAATGGAGATAAAAACTCCAATATCCTGCAGGTATTAGAGATGCGTTTGGATAACCAGTTGGTGTTTGAAATGAGGTAATCGTACTAGTTACTCCATTGTTAATTGTAACAGCCGTTATTTGTTGTGAATTTGTTGTTCCACTTGGACTAAATTCTTGATATGGTGGTTGTGAGTTTGATAAATTTAAATAATATACTTGACCTCCAGGTCCTCCTATTGGAAGTCCAGTAACCGTAAAAGTTCCTCCTGTATTATTTAAAAAGGTAATTTCTCCATTTGTATAAGTTCCTCCTGTAACATAAACATCGGTTGGTAAATTCTGATAAGTTGTTGCTGAAATTGTGTTAGCAGTTAGTCCACTTTGGAATATAGTCCCCCCCGATACAGTTCCACCACTTAATGGTAAATACGCCCCCGATGTTCCTCCTGAACTTGACCCTGTTGTAAACTTTCTCCATACCGCAGTTGTGTGTGTCGCTCCACTGACATCCTCAATTGTATTACCCGTCCAAGCATTAATAAACGATTGCCCCGCAGCAGTCTTGTTATTTATTGTAGTCCCAAAATTCGACACTTGAGCACATCCTGTACTAGCAGTCGCAGCATTAAATAACGTTTCATAATTGTTAATATAATATTGGTAAACTTGGTCTTCCTCATAAACGTAAACCAACATACCAAGTCGTCTTCTACCTGAAGAAATATTGTCTGAGGCAAGTGTTATAACATTAGGTGACCAAGCAACTCCCGTTCCCTTTGTAAACTCAATAGGAATAGTGTTACCCGAATACTCAATACTCCCTGTTGTTCCTGATGGTATAATATAATAGAGGTCAGATAAACTAAAAACCTCCATATAACCACCCGTATTGTTAACACTAAAAGTAGTACCATAGGTATTGTTTCTTGGTACAGTCTGTGTTCCATTTACTTGGATTGAAGATATTGGGTTTTTATATAGGAAACTCATTTATCATAATTATATATCAACCTTACTTCCTCTAAAATAAAGGTCATAAGTATTATCCAATTCAAACGTATTTGATGGGTATGTGGTGTAAACTCTATATGTTGTTTTAACAATAGTTCCACCAGTATAAGTGAATGTGTTAGAATAGATTGTCGGTTCCATCTTCACACTTGTAAAGACATTTGGATTTACAATTCCTAAATCAATCTCAACTTGATATTTGTAATTTGTATATACAACAGGTATTATCCATGTGTACCACGCCTTAGAACCTACAGTATTTTCAGTAACTTTTGTAGTTAAAAAGTTATAAGCAATTACAGGATTACCATATGAGTCAAACCCACTTGTCGTGATTGGTATCGTCTGTTTGATAATCGACGGAAATAATCCTGTCGTCCATCCTGAAAAATTAACATATCCATTCATATCGGAGTCAAACGTACTTGCCGAACTACTTGGTTGTGAAGTATTTGTAAAACCATAAAAAGTAGACCCAAGTGAATTCATATATGAACCAATACTTGATGACCCTGAATATGGCTCAATAAATAAATAACCATATAATAAAGGTTCAGGTGTTGGAGTTGGTGTAGTAGTTGTTGTAACAGTTGGGGTTACAGTATTAGTCGGTGTAATACTTGGTGTAACTGTTTGAGTTGGTGTTAAACTCGGTGTGATACTCGGTGTTGGAGTAAAAGATGGAGTAATACTCGGTGTCGGAGTGATTGATGGAGTTAATGATGTTGTTGGGGTAATACTTGGAGTAATACTCGGAGTTGGTGTCGGTGTCACACACATATATTCTTGTGTAAACACGCATCCTGTAGAATCAACTATTTTAATTAATAATTTGGGAGCACTCGTATATCCACTTGGTATTGGGAAACTAACTGCCGGTGGAATGTAATTTACAAAAGTATCGACAAACTGACAATTAAATTGGAAAATGTCACAAACATATATTTGATATGGTGGAACACCTGATATGTTATCAATTGTAATTAAACTCATCTAAAATAAATACTTCAAACAAAACTTTAAGTCCTACATGAAATATTATAAACTACTCTAACACTAATTGTTAATAGTTCGTCTTTATATACTTCAACACCTCCAACAACTTGGGACTCAATAACAATAGTATTTGTGTCAGGATTAATTTCAGTGCTTTGTAAATTAGGTATTAAAGTAAGTAATGACTCAATAGCCGTTATAAAATTATTAGTTGATGGTATTGAATTTAAATTAGGTGACACATAAAATACTGAAGAATATGTCGTACCTGTAATTTCAATATCACAATTAAATTGAGCGTAATTTAATTTACAATCTTCATGTCCACTAACTAAACTAGCATAACCTGTAAATAGCATATTTTTAAAGTCAAAAGTTTTTGTAGGTATGTAAGTTGGTGTTGAAACTTTAACAGGTTGAGTTTTTGAAAAGTTAATTAAAGGATTACAAGTTATTGTTTTACTCTTAGTCGTTACACATCCTGTGGCAGCACTTACAGATAATGTATATGTTCCAGCAGTTAATCCTGTAAGATATACCCCTGTCTGTCCATTAACATTACTACTCCATGTTAAATCAACAGGAAAATCTGTATAATTAACCATCGCACTTATTGTACCACCACTACCATTCCCACAATTTGTACTATATAAAAGAACATTAATAGGACTTGTATTCGCAATATCAACTGAATAACTTTGACTACAATAGTTTGAGTCGGTAACAATTAAATCGTAAACTCCGGCAGTTAGATTAGAAAAAGTATATGCCGTTGATATGGTTTGTATTGATGTAACACCATTAGATAAACTATATGTATAAGTTAATCCCGTTACAACTGGTGTAACTTCTAAGTAGATACTACCACCATTAAAACTACAATTAGTTGTTGTCGCACTTATTGAAACCCCAAATGATAAACTTGTATTAATTGAGAAGTTTTTAGTGTATGTACAAGCGGATGTTGCGTCATTTATCGTTACGGTATAATTACCTGAAGATAAGTTACCAAATGATTG